>Ga0193726_1000162_pt1 | contig 91904 bp, 80 predicted proteins | sample H2c1metaG_FD_144928 | JGI IMG/M metagenome (GOLD analysis project Ga0193726, IMG submission 144928) | Soil microbial communities from a riparian zone of the East river system, Colorado, United States - H2c1 | ecosystem: Environmental > Terrestrial > Soil > Riparian zone | place: USA: East River... | reverse complement strand
AGAGTCTTAGACAGCAAATGGATGTGTGGTTCTGCTTGATGCAGGAATCATCGGCCGAGAGGCACCGTTGCGTAGAGGCAGATCCTGATCAGACCAATTGCGCGCCCTCCGGAGCGCGCCCAGGAATTCTGTGCTTTTCTCTTGACTTGGACTTACATAGACGTGGACTACCCGTGGACTACCCGGACCTTACTAAAAATGGTGCAATTTCCACGTGGGCGATGAAACTTGTCTCACCGAAGGGGTGCACCCCAGTCCCTTGTCAACCCCCAGATCCAAAAATTTGTTCCAACCCCCATATCTTTCAGCAACTTCCCGCCACCTCCGTTTTGCAGGTAATTTCCCCCTTCTGCCGCACAATGGAATTGCATTCAAATCCTTTCCGTCTCAGGAGCCCGCCATGACTCGCACCACCGTGTCGACATCGTCTGTTACTCCCTTCTGCCGATTCCCTGCCCGCCGCTTCTTCCCCTAAGCCATTTGCGGACTGATATTTGCGGCCAACTCCTTGCGCAGGAAATACTTGCCGCCGCACCCGCAAACCTAAACCACTGAAAACACACCCTCCAGGTTCCAAAAACCGGGTGGGGGGGTACAGGAGAAAACCATGTTCCATGAATGCCGGCACATCAAGACCGACGGACTGCGCTGCCACGCTGCGGCCCTTCGCAACAAGCCGTGGTGCTACTTCCACGCCAGGCTGCATCGCTTGCACAACGCAAATCTTCCCGATAGCCAGAAATTTCAGCTGCCGCCCATCGAAGATTCGTCTTCCGTCCTCATCGCCGTCGGCTAGTCATCCGGTCTCTCAATTCGCCCTACATGGATTGCCGTCGCGCCGGTCTTCTCCTCTACGCGCTGCAGATCGCCGCGCAACTCACAGGCCGAACCAATAAAGCCGAGCCCTCCGAATCCGTGCGGTCCCTCTACAACCTCGCGGGTGCTCCCATCGACCCCTCTTCAACTGCATTTGACGATGACGCCGAATTGCTTGCTCCCGACAAAACCGTCTGCGAGCCTCCACACGACTGCCCCAACTGTCCCCGCCAGGAAACCTGCGAAAACTACCAGGAATCCGACGACGATCAGCAGGAGGATTCCGATGACGATGAGGAATCGGACGACGTTGAGGGTTCCGAAGACGAGCAGGACGAAGATGATCTCGAATCCGGCGACAACGAGGATGACGACGAATCAGAAGACGATGATACGGACGATATGGAAGACGATGAGTGATAGCGACAAGCAGAAATCTTTCCTGTGACACTGTCGCCAAAACGAATGAATCCCGGCGATAATCTGCCACTTCGCACTGACTCAGCCCTTCATCCGTCTAATCCTCAGCCGTCCCGATAAACTGATTACTGAGGTTCTTGTGCGTCGATTCGTTCTCGTTTGCGCTCTCTTTTGCTCACCCTTTCTTTTCATCCCATCTCATGCACAGGAGCATCCGCAGCCCGCACCGGATGCTCCTCAGCCTGCCGATCAGGCCATACCGGCCGAACTTGCCGACGCCGAAACCTCCATCGCGAAATCCGACTGGAAAACGGCTGCCGATAAACTCGACGCTTATCTCGCGTCCCACTCCACCGATGCGCGCGCCCTCTTCGACGCCGGATATGTCGCCGACCACCAGGATCATCTCGATGAAGCTGCCGGCTTCTACCGCCGGGCTCTCGGCGCCAACCCCAATTCCTTTGAAGCGCACCTGGCGCTCGGCCTGTTGCTTGCGCGGCAAGGCAAGAAGAGCGAGGCTCATACCGAACTGCTCGCCGCCACTACCCTCGACCCCGGCGAAGCCGGCCCGGCCCTGAAAGCTCGCGCCTGGCGTGCCCTTGCTCGTCTCGACAGTCCCGGCCCCGACGGCGACGGAAATCCCAACCTGGCCTCCAGCGAATTGCTCGAGGCCCTCAAAATTACTCCAGAAACAGCGAGCGACACCCTGCTAGCCGCCGGTCTCGCCGAAGCTTCAGGCCAGCACGACGCCGCCGAGGCCGCATACCGTCGCGTTCTCGCAGGGGATCCAAAATCCGTCGCCGCCAACTCGGGCCTCGCCCACGTTCTCATCGAAAGCAAACACTATCCCGAAGCGGAAAAGCTTGTCCGCACCGCGATCGAGCAAACACCCGACGATCCCGCCCTCAATGCACAACTCGCCACGGTACTTGCAGCACAGAACGATGCCGATGCTCTGCCGATGCTCCAGAAGCTCCACGCCGCCCATCCCATGGACGCTGCGATCACCCGCATGCTTGCTGATGTTCTCGCCCAGGCCGGCCAATTCGAGGCTTCCAGCAATCTTTATCTCGGTCTGTTGAGCAAGTCTCCCGATGATGTCGAATTGCTCGTCGCCCGCGGGCAGAATCTGATTCGCCAACAGCACTTCGCTGAGGCATTGGCTTCCTTCGACAAAGCCTCCAAACTCGACTCCGCCAACGCCGATGCCTGGAGTGGAATCGCCTTCGCCGCGTCCAAACTGCATCAGCCCGCGCTCGCCGTTCACGCCCTCACCATGCGCTCAAGATTTCTCCCGGATGTGCCAGCAACCTACTTTCTATGGGCCACATCCTATGACTCATTGAACGACCGGAACGCCGCAATTACCTACTATCACCACTTCCTGGATTCATCCGGCGGCAAATTCCCAGACCAGGAATGGCAGGCACGCCAGCGGCTCCAGGTGCTGGAAAAGAAATAGTGGCGTCACATTCAAAAGACAAGATTGTGACATTTGTTTGATACCTTCGAATTAAAGTTACTCTCGATACGGTCTTTTCTCTTGCAGGTTCTCTAAATATGCTCCTATAGTCGCTTAACTGTAGGTCGATTGGCTGTCTTGGCAAAAGCTGGCACCGGTTTGAAGTAGTAAGGGACAGAGCTTCCGAGCTGTATTTTCTGCAAAAATACCGACGAGTGTGCACATCGGCACAGCACGGGACCTTTAGGTTTTGCTTTAATTCCGCTCCAGCGGAGGTTCCTCATGCGGTCTCAAGGTTGGTCGACCATCGTCCTCGCTATCGCAGCTTTCTCCATTCCCGCGTTTGCCTCTTCCGCCGACGATAGGCCGGTTGACCAGGACACCATCACCGCTCTCGAAGCCCGCATTGTCCAGGCCCAACCGCGCGAGCAATGCTTCCTCTATGCTGAACTCATCCACGACATGACGGAGTTCAGCGTCAAGCAATACGCCGCCGGCGACGTCGACAAGGCAAATTCCCTGCTCAAGCAGATCCAGGCACTGACGCATAAAATGCATCTCAGTGTCCGAGAAAACGACAAGCGCCTCAAGAACGCGCAAATCCTTCTGCGACACACCGCTTTCCGCCTCACTGAGATGCTGCACAACAGCAGCTATGAAGATCGCCCCCTGGTCGAGGCCACTCTTGCCCAGGTGAACAAGGCCCAGGACGAGACGATGCTTGAAGTTTTCCGTAAGTAAAGTCTGCCTCGCTCATTCTTTTTTTATCCGATCCCCGAGTATCCCTGCATCGCGCGGCTTCTCGCCTGTTGCTCTCTTGTGATTCAATGAGATCCAAGGTGCATTCGCGTATGCGTCTCGGCTTCTTCCCCTTCGTCCGGTTAACTCTTCTCTCCGCTGCCTTACTCACTCCGTTAATCGCCCTCGCGCAACAAAAGCAACACGACGTTCTGACCGAAGCCCAGGTCGAAAAAATCCGCGAAGCCGGCATCGATCCCAACGTGCGCATCAAGCTCTACACTGAGTACCTCAACGACCACGTGAATACCGTCAAAGGCCTCACTAATCGCGCCAAGTCCGACGCCCGCGCATTACACCTCGACAAGGAATTGCAGGGTGTCACAGAGCTGATGGACGAGCTCGGCTCCAACCTGGACGAGTATTCCGATCGGCACGCGGATATCCGTATGGCGCTTAAAACTCTCGCTGACGAATCGCAGCACTGGCTCACCACGCTCAAAGCTCTCGCAGGCGAAGAACCCTTCGATCTCTCACGCAAAGAGGCTATCGAAGCGGGCGAGGATCTGACAGACCAGGCCCAGCGCCTCCTTCGCGAACAGACCGACTACTTCCTCCTCCACAAAGACGAAAAGGGCCAGGAACGCGCCGAACCCAAACCACAGCAGCAGTAAACCGTACCTTCACAGCACACTGTTCACTGCCCACCGTGCACTGTCCACTCGTTCGGCCCCAATATGCTAATTTCAAACGTGGTGGCTGCTGATCTTATCCCTATCTTCCAGGAGGAATATCGTGCCTTGCGCCCGCGAGCGCCGATGCCTCCCTTCGCGGTTCGATTCCGCCGCTTCACGTCGCTAAACACCACCATTCGTCTGCGCGAAGGCAAAATCTTCGTCAGCCTCTCCGATCTCATCGAAGGAGCGCCAGAGAGCGTCATCCGTGCCATCGCACACATCCTGCTGGCCAAGCTCTACAAGAAATCCATCAACCCATCGCACAACGTGCGCTTCAAACGCTTCACCACCAGCGCCGCCGTCACGCGCCAGACCGAAATCATCCGCCATGCCCGAGGCAGCAAACGCTACTCCGGCCCGCAAGGCCACTTCTACGACCTTGAAGAAGTCTTCGACTCTCTCAATCTCCGCTTCTTCGGTGGACTTCTCGGCCGCCCCGAACTTACCTGGAGCGAAGGAATGGCCAAACGCTCCCTCGGCCACTACGACGCCGCCCACAACACCATCGTTGTCAGCCGCGTCTTCGACCGCCCCTCAAGCCCGCGCTACGCCATCGACTACCTGCTCTACCACGAAATGCTCCACCTCAAGCATCCAGTCAAAATGCGCGGCCTCCGCCGCTGCGTCCACTCCCGCGAATTCAAAGCCGACGAAGCCCTCTTCCCCGAGCTGCGCGAGGCCCTCGCCTTCATCAAACGCCTTTAACCCCGAGTGAAACAAAAATCTGGGCATCCCATCCATGACTCAGTCATGGGTGGGAAAGCACGAACCAACGCGTTATCATTCTCCCCGACATACTCAAACCCATTTTCCGGGAGCCCAATGACCGTGCCATCTTTTAACCCAGCTCTCACGCGCCGCAAATTCATCCAATCCGCAGCCGCTGCTGCTGCCGTGTCGGTCAGCCCTTTTGCGCGCGCCCGCCGCGTCCCGGCACACGAGCGCATCACCATCGGCGTCATCGGCTGGGGAATGATGGGACCCGCCAATACCAAGTCCTTCCTCGGCTTCGATGATTGCCAGGTTGTCGCCGCCTGCGACATTGAGAAGAATCATCTGCAACAAGCCGTCGACACCATCAACACGCACTACGGCAACAAGGACTGCTCCGCCATCCACGACTACCACGAGATCATCGCGCGCGACGACATCGACGCCATCATGATCGCCATTCCCGATCACTGGCACGCCATCGTCGCCACCGAAGCCGCCGCACGCAAGAAAGACGTCTACGGCGAGAAGCCCCTCGCCCGCACCATCGCCGAACAGCAGGCCATCGTTCGCGCCGTTCACCAGAACAACATCATGTGGCAGACCGGTTCCTGGCAACGCTCACTCCCTCAATTCCACAAGGCCGCCGAAATCGTCCGCAACGGCCTCATCGGCAACGTCACCCACGTTGAAGTCGGCCTACCCGGCGCGCCGCACGACTTTCCCACCACCGTTCCCGGTTTCCTCAAACGTCTCTCCACCGTCTCCGACAAGATCAAGGACCCCTCGCAGGTTCTCCCCGGCACACCTGCATGGGATCTCGCTGTCACGCAGCCTCCGCCCGATCTCGACTACGACACCTGGATCGGGCCATCCAAAATGGAGCCCTACATCGATGCCCGCGTCTATCAGAACTGGCGCTGGAACTACAACACCGGCGGCGGCCAGCTTCTCGACTGGATCGGCCACCACGGCGACATCGCCCACTGGGGCCTGGGGTTCGACCTCAGCGGCCCGTCTGAAGTATTCGGTCATGGCGAATTTCCGCCCGCCGACGCCGTCTGGAACGTCGCCCTCAAATACACCGTCGAATGCACCTATCGCAAAGAAGTCACCGGCTATCCAAATGACGTGTCGCTGACCATCGGCGGTGGCTCTCCCGCCATCAGCATGGGAACCAAGTGGATCGGTACCGACGGTTGGGTCTGGGTCGATCGAAGCGGCTTCGATGCCTCCAATCCCGACTGGGTGAAGATGGATTCCCTGCCCGACAATCTGCGCAAGATCCCGCTCTACAAATCGTCAGAGCATCGGCGCAACTTCCTCGACAGCGTCAAGTCGCGCAAACCCACCATCACCCCCGTCGACGTTGCGCATCACTCGCTGATTCCCGGCCATCTCGGACTCATCTCCATGCTCGTTGGCCGCAAACTCCATTGGGATGTAAAACAGGAGAAGATCCTCAACGATCCCGAAGCCACCGCGCTCATGACCCGCGAATACCGCGCGCCCTACAAGCTCGGATGAAGCGATGAGAATCACCTGAAGCGCCGCCTTGCAAGGAAGGGCACGAACAGATCGCCACAGCCCCGTCAAACTCGATTTCTGCGTTTTCTCCGAATTTTTCTGCACGGTCTGCTACTCATCTGCTACATTCAACTTAAGATATAATATACACATAACAATGGGCTTTTATAAATCGACCCATCGTCGTCTCTCCGCTCAGCCCTACATTCTGAAGTTCGTGGCACGAGACTCTTTTCGAAAATCCGGGTCTATGGAGGTGGAAAGCCCTCGTTTGCAAGAAGCTCGGTTGCGTTATCAATGCTGAGTTCGAAAGATCCCCGATTCTTTCCGACAAGAGGCGCTGTGGCGCTCATGCAAGAATGAGAGAATTTAGACAATTCCAGGCCCCTTGCCCGTGTAATCTCTGCAAAAATAAGACTCCTGTTCACTACCATGTCCGCTCTCGTGTCACTTGCGCGGTTGAGCCAGACGTTGAAATTCGATGCCTCGCTGACTTGTTTCCTTCGGAGTTCCATTGTGCCGAACAAAGAATGAACGGAGACGACCATGAACAGTCCTACCGCACGTCGGGTGCTCGTCCTCGATGATGAGCGGGTAATTGCCAATACGTTGGCCCTCATCCTGAACCGCAGCGGATTCGAAGCCCGCGCCGTCTATACCGCCGAAGCTGCAATCAAGACCGCCCGCGAACTCCTGCCGGATTTTCTCATCAGCGATGTCATTATGGAGGGCATGACCGGCATCGACGCGGCAATCCGCATCACCGAAATCGTTCCGCAGTGTCACATTATTTTGTTCTCCGGACAAGCAGCGACCGCTGACCTGCTCGCCCGCGCCGAGGCCAACGGCCATCGCTTCGAATTACTTGTGAAGCCCGTGCATCCGCGCGTTCTCCTCGACCGCCTCCGCGAGATCCATTGATTTGCCATGCACGGAGCGTTCCGCATTCTTGAAGGCTGTATTGTCTGCTGAAATCAAAGCGGTCAAAGGATGCCGCCCGGCCGGTCAAGCCGCCTTCGACAACCGCTCGCTGGCAGCATCCGGGTCGCTGAACGGCTGGCGCGCAGCCCACCATACCAGGCCGGCCCCTGCAACCGCAGACCCCAAACTCGCCAGTTGTGCATTCGAGAGTCCCCAAAGCACCTTGGGATTGCGGCGGATAAACTCGACAAGGAAACGTGCGATGCCGCTCAGCACGAGGTACTCGCCTACGATCGCCCCGGTCCCGTGCTTCTTGCCGCTTCTCCACCAAAGGTACCAGCCAATCAGCAACCCCATGCCAAGTTCATACAGCGGGGTAGGATGCACACGAACGTCCGGCGGCGTGGGCTCAATCCCATTGGGAAAGCTCATGCCCCAGGGCAGCTTCGTTTCAATCCCATAGCAGCCGTCGCCGGATAAGAAACATCCGATCCGTCCGATGCCATAACCGATTGCCGCCGCGGGCGCCGCAAGGTCCAGCGTGCGCAAACTCCCAATCTTTGCCCACCAGCCTTGAAAGACCAGCGCCGAAATCCCGAAAATCAGACCGCCAAACCACGCGAACCCCGCCGTATCCCAAAGAACACGCCATCCCATCTCACGAAATTCGCTCGGCGTATCAATCACATGCCACAGTTTCGCGCCTACAATTCCGGCCAAAACGGCGATCGCGACCATCCCCACCGCATCGGCATCGATGCTCGCACGTTTGAACCCTCGGTCCATCACCCATGCCGCCACCACCGCCGCAAGCCACAACATCAGCCCAAAGGTGGGAATCTCGGGGTGCCAGAAATGGAGATTGAGATGGAGATACGGAATCATTCTCTTCCAGTATAGACGGCCGCAGGATTGATCCGGTTCTCGGCCATCTGTTTGATCCCACCCGGATTCACGCCAATTTTTCACAGGTTAAGATGCAGACGGCCGATCAACTCGCGCGATACTGTTTCCATGGCCACCATCACTTACCAGGGACTTGAGGTTCTCTATACGCGTCAACAAATTGCCAGCCGAGTCGCGGAAATGGGTGCGCAGATCACCCGCGACCTCAACGAAGAGAAGCTTGTGATGGTTGGCGTACTCAAGGGCGCTGCAATCTTCCTCGCCGACCTCGCCCGCTCCGTTCAGGTCGACGCCACCTTCGATTTCGTCGCCGTCTCCAGCTATGGCAAAGGCCAGCGCTCCTCCGGCGCCGTCAAGCTCATCAAGGATCTCGATGAACCCATCGAAGGAAAAAACGTCCTCATCGTTGAAGACATCCTCGACACCGGCCTCACCCTCGCCTACCTGCGCAAGATATTTCTGCAACACAAGCCCAAGACTCTGCGCATCGCCGCACTCCTCGACAAGCCCTCGCGCCGCATCGAGAAAATCGACGCCGATTACGTCGGCTTCCCCATACCAAATTTATTCGTCATCGGGTATGGAATGGACTATGCCGAGCGCTATCGTAACCTGCCCGACATTTGCCTCATGGCCCCCGACCACCCCGAATAGCCGTACACAGCCAGATCTGCAACGCGAGGATCCTGCATCTGCGGATGTATGGATAAATCTGGGTGCTGCTAAGTCTTTGTACTCACTCAAGCCCCGAGGATACCGATCCACATGACCAGCGAGCTCGAAACCCTTCGCAACGCCTACCGCGATTTCAACTCCCGTAACATCGATGCGGTAATCTCCTGCATGCACCCGGAAGTCGAGTGGGCGAACGGTATGGAAGGTGGCCACGTCCATGGAAAGGATGAAGTTCGCGCCTACTGGACGCGTCAATTCACCATGCTCAATCCCCACGTCGAGCCGATCCAAATCGAGCCAGATGAACACGGCAATTGGGTGGTCGAAGTGCACTAGGTCGTCCACGATTCTCAAGGCAACCTGCTGCTCGACACTACCGTCTACCATACGTACCGATTCCGCGACCGACTGATTGCCCGCATGGATATCAGCCAGCCACAAGAAATGGCCGCGCCAAACCAATGAGCGGGTCCGCGATTCCTTTCGTCATCCCGGTGTATCGTGTGCCGTTGGCTCAACAGAACGCGAAGGGCTATACTCAACAGCCGGAATCAATGAAGCAAGCCGCCCCATTCATAGAGCGGCGCGGGAAAGAAGAGGAGCAAGAAAATGCCAGCAATCACTCCCATTCGGGACGAAGATCTTGAATTTGATCATGGAACATTCGATTCAGCCGCATTCACCAAACAGGCCCTTTCCTCCTGGCAATCTCTCGCACAAGTCATTGACCATACCCTGCTGAAACCCGAAGCCACACGCGAACAGGTCGAAAGCCTCTGCGACGAAGCCATTCGCTACCGCTTTGCCTGCGCCATGGTGAACCCCGTGTGGGTCCCCGTCGCCGTCGAGATCCTCTCCGGCACTGGCATCCCCGTCGGCGTCGTCATTGGATTCCCTTTCGGCGCTTCCCTCGTCTCCACGCTCCGACAGGAAGCCGCGGCACTTGCGCGCCTCGGCGCCAAAGAACTCGACATGGTCATTCCCATCGGCCAACTTAAGAGCGGCAACCACCATGCCGTGCAGCACACCGTTCATGCCGCCGCCACTATCGCGCATCACAACGGCGCGCTCCTCAAGGTCATCCTCGAAACGGCAATGCTCACCGTCGAGGAAAAACTCCGCGGCGCGGAGCTCGCCATCCAGGCCGGTGCCGACTTCATCAAGACCTCCACCGGCTTCGGTGGCGGCGGCGCAACTGCCGCCGACGTAGCCCTCATGCGTGGTGTTGCCGGGGGGCGCTGCGGCGTCAAGGCTTCCGGCGGAATCCGCACCCTCGCCGACGTCAAGACCATGCTCGAAGCCGGCGCCAACCGCATCGGCGCCTCCGCCTCCGTCACCATCGTCCGCGAACTCGGCGCAGAATAGTCCGCGAATTCGAAGTTGAGTCGACGCCCTTCGCCTCTCACCTGGCGTTCATGGACTCTCTCTTTGTCCTGTCCCAGGAATTTCGCGTCTCACGCTGAGCGCAGCAGCCTGGAGCCCGTTTCGCGAAAACAAAGGGGGGAAAGCGGAGCGAAGGATCTGCTTTTGGCGCCGTTTCGCGAAACCAGCTCCTTCTAATCTTTACTCCCTGCTCTTGTATCATTAACTCCAGTCCCCTCATGCCTTCTACCCCGCCCATCACCCGCCCGGAACCCGAGTATGAAGGCGACTACCGCCCCGCGGATCCCGAAAACCCGCACGCCCATATCGACCCGCAAAATGCTCGCATTGAAACCACCGACCTCGCGTTTCTGGCCCACATGGCAGACACGCTCAACACCACCCTCGACCTCCAAACCCTTCTCAATCGCACCTCGGAGCTCGTCCGCTCCATCATTCCCTATCGCATCTTCGCCATCTTCCTCCTTAACGACCGCACGAACGATTTGCGCATGCGCTTCCAGATCGGCCACACTCCGGAAGCAGCTCGCATGCGTTTCCCACTGGGCAAAGGTGTCATCGGCCAGGTCGGCCTCAACCGCGAACCCATCCTGCTCAATGACGTTACATGCAATGAACACTACATTCCCGCCACCCCAGCAGTCTGCTCTGAACTCGCCATTCCCCTCATCGCCAAGAACCGCCTGATCGGCGTACTCGATCTGGAGAGCGAGCAGCCTGATTTCTTCAAGCCCGAGCACCTCCATCTGCTCACCCTCACCGGCTCGCGCATCGCGCAGGCCATCGAAAACGCGCGCCTCTACACCCGCGTCTCCCGCCAGGCCGAGACCCTCGCCGTCCTCAATGAAATCTCTACTGAACTCACATCGATCCTCGATCTCGATCCGCTTCTCGCCAAGGTCGGCCAGCTTCTCCGCCGCCTTATCGATTACCAGATGTTCACCATCATGCTGCTCGACGAAAAAGGCGAGACCCTTATCACGCGCTATGCCTGGCGCTTCGGCTACGCGCAGGCTCCCATGCGCCGCATCTCCGTCACCAGCGGACTCGTCGGCGCCGCCGTGCGCGAGTGGCGCCCCATCAATGTCCCCGATGTGCGCAAAGACCAGCGCTATCTCCCCATGAACGCCGAAACAGGCTCCGAACTTGTCGTGCCTCTTTTCTACAAAGAACGCGTAATCGGCGTCCTCGATCTCGAGCACACGCGCGCAGCTTTCTTCAATGAAGACCACGTGCGCACCCTTACCACCATGGCCGCACAGGTGGCCATCGCCATTGAGAACGCACGTCTCTACCAGGCCGTCAAACGCCAGGAGCAGCAACTCGAACGCGACATCGCCATGGCCCGCGAAGTTCAGCTTCGCTTGCTGCCTAACTCGCCGCCCGTCCACAAGCACGCGGAATTCGCCGTCAGCTTTTTGCCCGCCCGCACCATCGGCGGTGACCTCTACGACTTTCTCGAATACTCGCCCGAACAGACCGCCATCGTTCTCGGCGACGTCAGTGGCAAGGCCGCACCTGCCGCACTCTTCGCCGCCCTCGTCAGCGGAATCATGCGTTCCGCGGCGCAGCAAAAGCTCGCGCCCGCTGCGATGCTTGCCCTTCTCAACGACGCACTTCAGGAACGCAGGCTCGATTCGCAATACGTCGTCATGCTCTTTGCTCTCTGGAATGACGAGAACCAAACGTTGCAGGTCGCCAACTCCGGCGCCGTGCAGCCCGTCTTCTGCCGCAGCGGTGAGTCCGTCACGGTTAAAGCCGAAGGCTTTCCCCTTGGCATGTTCCCCAACGCCACCTACGAGGAATTCAACGTCGCCACGCAACCTGGCGACGCCATCGTCTTCGTATCAGACGGTATCCTCGATGCCGAAAACGAAAAAGGCGAGATGTACGGCGAAGAACGCCTCGCAACTCTTCTTTGCGGCAGCCGCGATCTGCCCGCGCAGCACATCGCCTCCGCCATTCTCTCCAGCGTGACGCAGTTTCAAGGAACCAAAGATCGCTTCGACGACGAAACCATCATCGTCCTTCGCGTTAGGTGATCTCACTTACACTGTCGTCGAATTAGTCACACATACGGTGTCATCTTGAGCGGAGCATGCTGGGGGCCCGTTTTGCGCAGGCGAAATGGAGTAAGCGCAGCGAAGGACCTGCTTCTGAACCCTCCAGGTGTTTCTTACTCTCTACTCCCTCGCACTCCTCCATTAAACTAAAAAGGACCTCACCCTCCCGGAGCCCCTTTGTCCACCGTCACCAAGGAACGCATCGTACGCCCCGCGCGCAACATCCTCGGCACCCTGCGCCTGCCCGGCGATAAATCCATCAGCCATCGCTATGCCATGCTCGGCGCATTTGCCGAGGGCACTTCGCGCTTCTCCAACTTCTCCACCGGAGCCGACTGCGCCTCTACCCTCGCCTGCATGCAGGCCCTCGGCGCAAGAGTCCGCAACCTCGACGACGGCCGCATCGAAATCGACGGCGTAGGCGGCCGCGTCACACCAGCGAACCATCCACTCGATTGCGGAAACTCCGGCTCCACGATGCGTATGATCTCCGGCCTGCTCGCGCCGCAGAAAGGCGCCTTCACGCTCACCGGCGACGCGTCTCTCTCGCGCCGCCCCATGGATCGCATCCGGAGGCCGCTGTGGGGAATGGGCGCGCGCCTCGACCTCACCGACGGCCACGCACCCATCACCATAAACGGCGCACAGCTTCACCCCATCGACTTCACTACACCCGTCCCGAGCGCACAGGTCAAAACCTGCGTCCTGCTCGCCGGCCTGCAGACCACCGGCACCACTATCGTGCGCGAAGCTCTCCGCACGCGTGATCACAGCGAACTCGCTCTCCGTGCCTTCGGCGCAACACTTACCCGCTCCATAGACTCGATCACCATCACCGGCCCGCAAACCCTGCATGCCATGGATGCAACGGTCCCCGGTGACATCTCGTCCGCTGCGTTCTTCCTCTGCGCCGCAGCGCTCTTCCCAAACTCTGGACTCATCCTCGACGGCATCGGCCTCAACCCCACCCGTGCCGCACTTCTCGACGTCCTCACCACACTCGGCGCCCGTATCGCCGTCCTTCAAATCGAGGAATCGCACGCTGAACTCGTCGGCACGGTCCAGATCACAACCGATCCTGAAGGCCTGCGCTCCACGGAAATCAGCGGCGCTCTCGCCGCTCAACTAATCGATGAACTCCCCGTCCTCGCTGCTATCGGTCCCTACACCAGCGGTGGCATCCGTATTCGTGACGCCAAAGAACTCCGTGTCAAAGAATCCGATCGCATCGCTCTCGTCGCGCGCAATCTCCGAGCCATGGGTGCTGAAGTCGAAGAGTTTGAAGATGGCCTCGACGTCCCCGGCGGCCAGCAGCTTCACGGCGCCGTCATCGACTCCGGCGGAGACCATCGCATCGCTATGGCCTTCAGCATCGCTGCACTCCGCGCCGAGGGAGAAACCCTGATCCAGGGCGCAGACTCCACTGCCATCAGCTTCCCAGAATTCTTCGACCTGCTAGACCTAGTCGCCGAACGCTGAGCGTCAGGCAGCATAAATGCGAAAGCACAAACCTCAACCACAAAAACAAAAAGGCCCGGCATTTCGCCGGGCCTTTCTCGCACAAATGAACTACCTGCTCGATGGCGGAGCCGTCGGCTGCGCCGGCATCGGCGTTGTTGTCGGCTGTGGTGTTGTGCTCGCCGGCTGCACACCCTGTATCGTCGGCGCCGTATTCACCGTTCCCTTAGCCGCATCCTGCAGGTTGATGCCGTAGTGTTGGAGTGTTGTTGCCAGAATCTGGTACAGTCCCGCGCGATCCTTTGCGAATGCCGCATTCGCCGCGATCAGGTTGTTCTCCCCGGTGGCGAGATTGCGCTCCTGCAGCAGCACGTTGGCTGTTGTCGAAGCACCAAGATGCAGCTTCTTCTGCTCCGCATCGAGACTCTGCTGAGCATAGTCGCGCGCCGCCAGCGATGCCTGTACTTCCGCGCGATCATTCGTAAGCGCGAACTGTGCATTCACCACCTGCATGCGAATCTGCGTGTACAGCTGCGCCAGCCGCAACTCAGCCTGGCGATACTCCATCAGCGACCGCGCCTGCTGCGCCTGCGCGGAACGGTTACGGATCGGAATCGTCATGCTGAACCCGACGCCCTTGTCCGGCGCCGAACTGTTAAAAAGATTCGTAAGCACCGTGCCGTATCCAGTTGAGGGAAGCGTGTCCGGCGGGTTGGGCTGTCCGGTTTGGAAATTCGTCCAGTTCGGGCTTTGCGATCCACCTAGCGCGCTCGACCCATAGAAGCCGTAGACATCCAGCGCCGGCAACAACTGGTTCCGCGCACCCTTCAGCGTAATCTCATCGTTGCGCAGTGTCAGCGCAGCCTGTTCCAGTTCCGGCCGGTTCTTGAATGCATCCTGCACCAATTGCTCAACCGGCTGGCTCTCTTCTGAAAGTTGGTCAAGAGTGATGCGATCTGTCGGAATCACGGGGGCCGTTGCCAGCGCCGGGTCGTTCAGGTCCCGAGCAATCGCCTGCTTGATAATCTGCTGCTGATAATTCAGCGTGTTCTGGGAATTGATCAGTGCCTGCTTGTCGGTGGCAACCGTCGAATCAGCCTGCACCACATCCAGCGGTGCCATCGTGCCAATCTCCAGTTGCTTATGCGTATCCCCAGAGAGCTTCGTGCTTTGATCCAGAGCGCGCTGCTTCGCTTGCACGTCCTCGTACGCGCCCACCAGCCCCCAGTAGATGCTCTCGACCTGGTTCACTGTGTAAAGAATCTGCTCCCGGAACACAGAATCTGAAATGCGCCGGTCGTTGACCGCCTGGTACATGAAACGCTTGTTGATCCATATTCCAGCGCCTTGCAGCAGGTGCTGCGTCACCGTCGCCTTGAAGATCGAGTTTAGTTCCGGGCTGAATGCGGTAAATGGATTGTCGCTGGTAATGCGGTTGTTTGTGATTGTTGCCTGCAGCGCCGTGCCGGTAACAAAACCCTGGTTGTAGCCGAATTCGTACAGGTTCGTATTGGTGGTCAGCGCATTCTTGCCGCCCGAAAACAGGGTATTTGATTGCGGCTGCCGCGCGCGTTCAAACTGAACGGTTCCAGTGACATTTGGATCGAGCAGTTCCGGTTGCGGTCCTGCGCCTGCCGTGGTTAGCGTTAATCCCTGCGAGCCCGATCCAGCGCCACCTGAACCACCCGTTGTTCCACCAGGTCCGCCGCCCGTCGTCAACACTGAGGCCGATCCACCCAGCGTGCCCGTCACCACTCCCGACGGCGCACCCAGCGGCGAAAAGCCTGCCTTCGTGCGCAGAATATCGGTATCCGCAATGTCCAGGTCGTACCGCGCAATCGCGATGTCGTAGTTGTTCTCAATCGCCAGCGCAATCGCATCCGACAAGCTCAGGTAGATCTTGCCGTCCTTCACCAGGTTGTCGAGCCGCACCGAATTCGCGAAACTCGCCTTCCCGATTGAGGTCGGCCGATACGCGTTGATCGGGTTCCCTAACAAAGGTCCAAACGGCTTTGAATAATCGCGACCGGTTGGTCGCAAATCCAGTGGCTGCGTCAGAACCGGCGCCGGTGCCACCGGCAACTGTGACGCCTGCTTCTCTGGCTGCTTCGCGCCTGCTCCGCTCACCCCACCCGACTGTTCTTGCGCAAATCCTGGCGGAATTCCCGCAGTCAATGTCAGCATCACCGCTGCTATCGCCCGCAAACGCTGCGGTCCATTGCGCTTCACCTTGCTGCCAGCTGTTTTTTGATCCTCAAACACACGAATACCGAACAATTGCATGTTTCCTCTCCACGAGTCGCTGAGGCATGTGGGGTGCCGTTCTACATGACGTCCAGAGAACCCTTCCGGACGCAAATTTGGGCTATTGCGCAGCGCTTTCCGTTCCCTTGCTTCACTTGACCGTATGGTCATCAAGCATTACGCGCTCCGCTGGCGGTTCGTTCCCTTGATTCCAGACCGCCCGTGCGCACATTGACACGAAAACCTGAGTATATCCCACCGGATATCCCTGACCGGATCGCCCCTTTTGGTCAACTATCCTGTTGTTTACCCTGTTATCTACACTGGTACCCGTGACTGAAGCTTCTCAGGCCGCGTCGCAACAAACCCGCACGTGGAGATTGACTCTCGCCTACGACGGCACCGATTTCCACGGTTGGCAAATTCAACCCGGTGAACACACCATCCAGGGCGAATTGCAGTCCGCCCTCGGCCGCATCGTCGGCGAATCTCCCCTGCCCCAAGGGTCAGGCCGCACCGACGCCGGCGTACACGCTCTCGCCCAGGTCGCCACCTTTCAACTCCAGGCGCGCATCCCACCCTCGAATCTCATCCGCGCCCTCAACCGCACTCTTCCCTCGTCGATTAGAGTTTTAGAGGCAGAAACGGTACGAAGTACCTTCCACGCCCGGCACTCCGCTGTCGCCAAAACCTACGAGTACCGCGTTCTCCCCATCGAACCCGCCTGCCATCAGATCTGCCCGCCCTTCCTCGCGCGCTACGTCTATCCCTACTCCTGGCGCCTGGATCTCACTTCTCTCAATGCCGCCGCTGTCGCCTTCGTCGGCGAACACGACTTTCGCAGTTTCGCCGCCACCGATCCCGATCTCGCAACCCGTTCGCTGGACTCCAACGAAGACAACGCCATTCAAACTCAACCTCGGGGTCCCCAGCGACAGGTCTTCGTCGCGGGGGTGGAAGCCCGCACCGCCATCCGCACCATCTACTCCTCCGCGTGGCACCAACAGACCACCGACGGCTTCAACCTGCTCATCTATCGCGTGCGTGGCAACGGATTCCTCCACCATATGGTGCGCAATCTCGTCGGCACTATGCTCGATGTCGCCCGTGGCTACATGCACCTCAACGACATCCCCGCAATTCTCGCCGGCCGCGATCGTGCTCTCGCCGGTCCCACTGCCGCAGCACGTGGCCTCTTCCTCCACTCTGTCGAATACAACGAGGCTGACGTGCTTTCTCAAACTCCATGAACTTACGTCACAAAGTCTTCGCCGTCCTTCCTGCTACTCTGAAATCGCATGGCGATCTTCTCGCGCAGCACGGCTTTCACCCGCGTAACGGCAATCGCCGCACAGCGCGCCGTGCATGCTGCGTTTACGTGGATGCACAACAATCCCAAAACGCTCATCGATCGCCAGGCCGAACTCGTTGCCATTCCCGCGCCACCCTTCGGAGAAGAAGCACGCTCCAAATGGCTTGCTGCGCGCTTCGCCGAAATCGGTCTCGCCAACATCCACATTGACCCCGTCTGCAACGTCATAGGATTCATCCCGGCAGCCCATCTTCCCGCCGACAGCACCGGACCCGTCGTCGTTCTCTCCGCGCATCTTGACACTGTCTTTCCTCCCGCCACACTCCTCAATCCCAGGCTCACCCGCGACGATGGCGCAAATCGCCTCGCCGCTCCGGGAGCATGCGACAACGCCGCCGGCGTCATCGGCATGCTCGCTCTTGCACAGGCCATCCTCCACTCCAAGATCAAGCTCGCCGTTCCCCTCATCATTCTTGGAAATGTAGGCGAAGAAGGCGAAGGCGATTTGCGCGGTGTCCGCCACTTCTATGAGCAGCGCGCCCTTGCCGGCCGCATCGCAGCCCATATCGTGCTCGATGGTGCGGGTGCTGACTCCGCCGTTGCACAGGCTCTCGGCAGTCTGCGCTTTCAAGTCACCATCAGCGGTCCCGGCGGCCACAGCTTCACCGACTCCGGTACGCCCAATCCCATTGCCGCATTGGCCGCCGCTCTCGCGACCGTTGCGCGCACTCCACTGCCTGAAAAACCAAGCACCACTCTCAACCTCGGCACAATCCATGGCGGCACCAGCGTCAACTCCATCCCCGAGAGCGCCACTGCCTCCATCGACTTCCGCTCCACCAGCGCCGACGAACTCCTCCGTCTTGAAGTTGCTCTGCACCGAGCCGTCGAAGATGCCGTCGACCAGACAAATGCTGCCCCCAAACATCTCGCCCAACGCAATCGCGGCTCACTCACCTTCACCATTAAGAAAATTGGCGACCGCCCCGCAGCACAACTCGCCAGTGACTCTCCTATCCTTGAAGTCCTGCGCGCCGTCGATCGTCACCTCGGCATTCCAACCGATCTGCGCCTCGGTTCCACTGACGCCAATATACCCATCTCCCTCGGCATTCCTTCCCTTTCCATGGGCGCGGGCGGCGACGGCGGCGGCGCTCACACACTCGCCGAGTGGTACAGCGACAAAGACCGCGAAATCGGCCTCCGCCGCATCCTTCTCCTTACCGTAGCTATGACCGAATGGGCCGCCGAGCAGTAGCACACATCTTCTTTCTTCGAATGGTGAGCGTGTCATCCTGAACGGAGCGCTTTGGTGCCCCGCGAACGCTTGCATTCGTGGAGCTTGCGAAATGAAGGACCCGCTTCTCGCGATCTCCATCCCACCACGACCGGGGTACCCATCCAATTCGGCGCGAAGGCGCCTTGCACCGCCTTCGAGAGCGCAGCCATTCATCCCTCCAAACATGCTGGCGGTCACGAACTGCTTGTATCTTTCCTGCCTGCTGCTCTAGCCTCGGGGCGATTACAAGAGCCTCAATTCCCGTGGAGACCGTAATGAAAACGCCGTTTCTCTCTTCGATTTGTCTCGCATGCGCCCTGGGTGCCAGTGCTGTCGCAATGCAGGCGCAGACCCCTGCCAACTCCACCGACAGCACTGCACCCAGCTATGACATGAAGGCCCAGGCCCTTCTTGACCTGGAGGCCGTGAACAAGAAGTGCGTCGATCTCGCCCAGGCACTTCCCGCCGACAAGATCACCTGGCGCCCCTCGCCCGACACCCGGTCCTTTGCTGAAGTGTTTCTGCATGTTGCCGGCGAGCGCTACGGATTCCTCGGCATGTTGGGCGCGACTCCACCAGCGGGGTTTAAAGCGGGAGAATACGATAAATCCACAACCGACAGGGATCGCATCGTCGAGGCTCTGAATCAGTCCTGGGACTTTACCAGCAAAACAATCAATGGCATGAGTAACGCGGATTTCGCAAAGCTGCTGCCAAAGCTCGGCCCGCAGGCGAACGAGGGCGACGTTGTTTATCTCCTCGTTGCCGACGCGCACGAGCACCTCGGCCAGCTCGTCGCCTACGCGCGGCAGAATGGCATCGTGCCTCCCTGGACCGTGGAGCGGCAGAAAAAGAAGGCAGCCGCTGCCGGCAAATAGAAGCGCGTTCCGTAAGCATTCATGTGCTGTGCGCCGCTTTCCGTCGAGCGCCTGAACCGTCTTCTGAGTTACATTGGTCGTCAGAGGCCCACTCCCCGCGTGAGCATTCTTCTTAAAGATGTGCGGCGCGCGCTTCGCGCTCTGGTGGCTGCGCCCGCTTTCACAGTGGCGGCGATACTCTCGCTGGCCATCGGAATCGGCGCGAATACCGCAATCTTCAGCATCGTGGATGGACTCCTGCTTCGTCCTCTCCCGTACGCGGATGCTGACCGGCTCGTCATACTCTGGAACCGCTCGCCCGGCCTCGACATAACGGAAGACTGGTTCTCCACCGCGCAATACTTCGACATCAAGAACGGCCACCATGGCTTTGAGCAGGTCGCGATCGCTATCGGCGGTAACTACAACCTCACCGGATCCGGAGACCCGGAGCGCGTCGGGACGATCAGAGTCTCCTCGAGTCTGCTCCCGATGCTGGGACAGAAGGCAGCAATCGGACGACTGTTTGTTCCCGACGAAGACCAGCCTGGCCGAACGGCCACTGCCCTTCTCAGTTACGGGACATGGGCGCGGCGCTTTGGTTCCGATCCCGGCATTGTTGGCAGGAAGATCATTCTGAACGGCGTGAGCTATCAAATTGTCGGTGTCATGCCGCGCTCGTTTGCTCTACCTCGCGAGGTCATGCCGACCTTGGACGGCGCCGAACAGGCCGAGATTTTGCTGCCCCTGCCTCTTCCCGCCAATGCAGTCCAGGATCGCGATCACGAAGACTACAACATAATGGGCAAGCTCAAGCCCGGGATTTCTGTCGAGCAGGCACAGGCCGAAATGGATACTCTAACGGCGCACCTGCGGCAGAAATTTCCCGAAGTGTATCCACCCAACGGAGGCCTTACGTTCGGCATCGTGCCGCTCCTCGAGCAGGTCGTAGGCAATGTCCGGCTCATCCTGTACCTGTTGCTCGGGGCGGTTGGTTTTGTGCTGGTGATCGCCTGCGTGAACCTTGCAAACCTGCAACTATCACGCGGAATCGCGCGCCAAAAAGAAATCGCAGTGCGCACAGCGCTGGGCGCAGCGCGGATGCGGATCGTTCGCTTGTTACTGACCGAAAGCGTCCTGCTTGCCTTCGCCGGCGGCGCATCGGGCATCGCTTTGGCATTTCTTGCCTTGCGCGCGGTGCGGCTGCTCGGTCCGCAGATCGTTCCGCGAGTGAACGATGTCGGCATTGGTCTAGCCGCACTCGCGTTCACATTCGTGGTTTGTATCTTGTCCTCAATTCTGTTTGGACTCGCACCGGCACTGCGGGCGTCGCAGGTCGATGTGCAAGCCGCTCTGCAGGACACCAGTCGCACCTCGTCCGGCGTTAGCGCGATTTGGGGACGAGGGAACAATCTTCGCCGCTCCCTCGTGATCGCCGAGATTGCGCTTTGCGCGATGATGCTGATCGGCGCCGGCCTTCTCATTCGCAGCTTTGTTCGCGTGCGCGATGTCAATCCCGGCTTCGATCCCCGTAGTGTACTCACGCTCGAACTAACCATGACGGGTGAGCGATACAAGGACAAGGAAGCAGTTCTCGCTGCTTATCACGAGCTTTGGCAGCGGCTCGAAAAGTTGCCGGGTGTCACCTCCGCCGGCGCCGTCACTTCGCTTCCGCTGAGTCAGATGTTTGCATGGGGGCCAATCACCGTTGAGGGACGCGTTCCCCAGCCGGGTGAGAAGTTCATCAACGCCGATACCCGCATGATCAGCGGACGTTATTTCCAGGCAATGAGGATATCCCTGCGGGAAGGTCGGTTCTTCAACGACGACGATGTCGCCGGCAAACTTCGCGTGGCAATCATCGACGACAACATGGCCCGGCAACTCTGGCCAAACCAGGACCCGGTCGGCAAGCGTTTCCATATTGGTGGCGTTTCCGAGACAACCTCTCCCTGGATCACAGTGATCGGTGTGGTCATCCAGGTGAAGCAATACACTCTTGACTCGGACTCGCGCATAGCGTTTTACCTCCCTCAAACGCAATACGTCACGCGGGCCATGAATGTCGTTATGCGCGCCAGCAGCGATCCTGTTGCTCTTGCGTCCGCAGTGAAGCAGCAGATTCACGAACTCAATCCCGATCTTCCGCTCTATAACGTCAGCACCATGCAGGAACGCTTCGGGAATTCTCTGGCCCGCCGTCAATTCACCATGCTGGTACTGGGAATATTTGCCGCAATTTCGCTTGGCCTCGCGGTGATCGGAATCTATGGACTCATCGCCTATCTCGTCGGCCAGGGCAGCCGTGAAGTGGGCATTCGGCTGGCGCTTGGCGCTACACGCGCCAACATAATGGCGCTGATTGTTCGCGGCGGAATGACCCTGGCTTTTTGGGGAGTCGGTATCGGCATGGGCGGCGCACTGGTAGTCAGCCGGTTGATGCGCTCTCTGCTCTTCGATGTTGGTGTCACCGACGTCGCGACCTTCGTCACCGTCCCCGCTCTTCTGGCTTGTGTCGCTTTTCTCGCGAGTTATATCCCTGCGCGCCGCGCTTCCCGCATCGATCCCAACATATCGTTGCGCTGCGAATAGCAGAGACGAAATCCCCATGCCCTTTCCTCGCCTCTGCTAAACTGCGCCCATGCGCACAGTCTCTTCCCTGCTTTTCACGGCTCTTGCCGCCTCAATGTTGTGCTCAGCACAAACCACGCCCACTCCGCGCGCCACGTCGAAACGCCCCAGAACCGCGGCTTCTGCAAAAACCAAGTCAATCGTCGGCACCCCCGATGTCATCTACTTCGACGGCATAATCTACACCGGCGAAGGTTTCGCTGAAGACAAGCCGCAGACAGTGGAAGCCATCGCCATCGGTGGCGGCAAAGTTCTCGCCATCGGGACCACGGAAGAGATCACGCGCCTCGCCAGGCCCAAGACCGTCCTTCACGACCTCGATTCCGCCAACACCAGCACCTTTATCTTTCCCGGCTTCAACGATGCCCACACACACCTTGGCGGCGCTGGCCGCACCAAGCTCAACGTCGACCTCACTGGCGTCAAATCCCTCGCCGACATGCTTGCAAAAATCAAGTCCGCCGCCGGCTCAGCGCCTGCAGGCCACTGGCTCACCGGCGGCAATTGGGATCACACCCTGTGGGAACAAAAGGTCCTGCCCACACGCCAGGATCTCGACAAAGTTACCGGCGACCACCCCACCTTCCTCGATCGAATCGACGGTCACATCGCCATCGCCAACTCCGCCGCACTCGCCGCAGCCGGCATCACCGGCAAAACAAAACCGGCGCAAGGCGGAGCCATCGACCTCGACGCCACCGGCGAACCCACCGGCATCCTTCGCGAAACCGCCCAAGGCCTCATCTACAAAGTCATCCCACCGCCCACGCCTGAAGAGCGCCGCAAAGGCGATGAACTCGCCATCACTGATGCACTCAAGCACGGCGTCACCAGTGTGCAGGACTTCAGCGACTGGAACGACTTCCTCGTCTTCGAACAAATGGAGAAAGAAGGCAAGCTTCATCTTCGTATCAGCGAGTGGCTTCCCTTCCGCGACTCACTCGACGAATTGAAAGCCCATCGTACGCACCACGACGCCAACGATCCCCTGCTCCATACCGGCATGCTCAAAGGATTCATGGATGGCTCACTCGGTTCCCGAACCGCCGCGATGAAAGCTCCCTACGCCGACGACTCCGGCAACACCGGCCTCCCGCAATACACACAGGACCAGCTCAACAAAATGGCCGTCGAACGCGCAGCCGCCGGATTCCAGCTCGGCTTCCACGCCATTGGCGACAAGGCCTCCGCTATGGCCCTCGACGCCTACTCCCAGTCCGGTATCTCCACCACCGCCCGCAATCGCATCGAACACGCGCAGGTCGTCGATCCCGCCGATATCCCGCGGTTCAAGAAGCTCGGCGTCATCGCCAGCATGCAGCCTAATCACCTGCTCACCGACATGAACTGGGCCGTCGATCGCCTCGGTCCCAAGCGCGCTGCTTATTCTTATGCGTGGAAAGCCTTCCTCACTGCCGGAGTGCCTCTCGCCTTTGGCACCGACTATCCTGTTGAGCCCATCACGCCTTTTCGCGGACTCTACGCAGCCGTTACGCGCATGAACGAGGCCGGTACCAAAACCTACTACCCCGAAAACAAACTCACCCGTGGCCAGGCTCTCTACGCCTACACACAAGGCTCGGCCTACGCTGAGTTCGCCGAAAAACACAAAGGCAAACTAATCCCCGGCTATGACGCCGACTTCATCATCGTAGATCGCGACCTCTACAAAGTCGGCGCACCCGCTCTCCTCTTCACCACCGTGATCCAAACCTTCGTAGCCGGCCAGGACGCCCTCTCAACCTCAGACCAATAGATCCTCGCGATCTTTTACAGCTTCGGTTTCATGACGATCTTCTGTTCCATACAAAGTGTGTCATCCTGAATGGAGCGCATTGGGCCCCGCGAACGCTTGCGTTTGTGGGGTAGGCGAAGTGAAGGACCTGCTTCTCGCGATTCCCGCACTTTCATCGCAACATGGGTGGGAAAGCACGAACCCACATCCACCAAGACCCAACTGACATAATCAAAAAACATGAAACTCCGCGCCTATCTGCTGATGACTTTCGTGGTCGCCGTCTGGGGAACCACCTTCGTCCTCATCAAGGGCGCACTGGCCGATTCCACGCCCGCAGCCTTCAATCTCATCCGCATGACGCTGGCCTTCGCGCTCCTCGCTGTCGCGTATCACGGCTCCTGGCACACCATCCGCCGAACCCACATCGCCGCCGGAGCGGTCGTCGGCCTCTGCCTCGCTGCCGGCTACCAGTTCCAGACCATCGGCCTCGTCCGCACCACGCCCTCCAAATCCGCATTCATCACCGGACTCGTCGTCGTTCTCGTTCCTCTCTTCTCCATCGTTCCTGCCTTGCGTCCTCCCGGCGCGCGCGCCCCCCGCTGGAATGCTTTTCTCGGCGCTGCTCTCGCCTTCTTCGGCATCCTCTTTCTCACCTCGCCAGCAAATCTTCCCGCCTCTTCCTCGGCACTGGCCACGTTGCTTCCCGATCTCTCGTCCATGAACCTCGGCGATGTCCTTACCTTCGGCTGCGCCGTCGCATTCGCTTTCCACTGCATCGCTCTCGGTCATGTCTCCCCGCGAATTCCCTTCCAGCCCCTCGCCATCCTTCAAGTCGGCTTCTGCGCGCTCTTCATGGCCGCGAGCCTTCCCTTCATCGAGCACCCCCACGTCCACTTCACTCCTCGCCTCATCACCGCGCTGGTCATCGCCGCCGCACTCGCCACTGCGGCCGCGTTCTCCATCCAAAGCTGGGCCCAGTCCATCCTGCCCTCCACCCACACCGCGCTCCTGCTCACGCTCGAACCCGTGTTTGCCTGGATCACATCCTTTCTCGTGACCGGCGAGCGTCTCGGCCTTCGCCCCGCGTCCGGCGCGCTCCTCATCCTCGTTGGCATCGCTCTTACTGAACTCGTTCCCCAGCCCCACGTCCCCACCGCACACGAAGCCTGAACAGCCTCAATCCGCCGCCACAGCTTCCGCGCGAAGCTCAAGAGCATCCTCAATCACGTTCGCCGCAATCTCCAGCCCTTTCACCTTCCACCTTGTGCCCCCGATGCTGCAGCCGCTTCGCCAACGCCGTCATGGGATTGATATGCCCTGTCCCCGGAAAACAGAAAGCACCAGGTCTTGCCATTCTTACTCCCGCCATCAGATTTGTTTCAGTCGTAGGGGGAACGATGCGCTGAGCCCCGCGGATGTGTCCCGGCACCGAAAATCTACCTGGTCACCGAGTGCATCTTCAACAATAATTTCGGGGCAGGTCCGTATCTTCGGGAACACTCATTCCATCGCCACGCCCCAATTTTGAATAGTCTTGTGCCAACTGCATGTTGCACAATAATGCGAGGCCCCCACCGAGCGCTCAGGAAAGGACACTGCCGTGCAATCGCCGTGGAGAAATCTCCGTGGACCCGCAAGGCTGCTTGCCCTGTGCGCCACCATTCTGCTCGTCGCTTCAGCACTTCTCGGCGTCGAAGCCGGCATCATGCTCATCCTAGGTCCGGCGCGCAGCATCGTCGTCAAGCCGTTCGTCCTACTCGGCTATCTCGAGGTCTGCGCCGCGTTCTTCTCACTCGTCGGCATCGTCTGCGCCGTCGTGGGCTTTATCTTCTATCATCCCTACCTCTACCTCAGTGAGAAGATCATGATTTACCGCGCCCGCCACACCGCCGAGGTCAGCGACGAGCACACCTCCTTCGAAGACGTAGATCCGGTACACATCCACAACCCCGAAGAAGACGGCGCCCCCGACTAGCTTCTCCTTATCGGCACCATGCGAACTTTCTTGTGCGCCCTTTCACTCCCTACCGGTGACTTATGAAAAGACTCCTCGACGAAACTGCCGATCGCGCTGCCCGCTACCTCTCCTCTCTTCCTGAGCGTTCCGTCGTTCCCTCTCCCGTCTCCGTCGCCGCTCTCAACAAGCTCGGCGGTCCGTTGCCTGAAGCATCCACAAACCCGGTGCAAGTTCTCGCCCTGCTCGACGACATCGGCTCGCCTGCAACTGTCGCGACTGCTGGCCCACGCTATTTCGGATTCGTGATTGGTGGCACTCTCCCTGCCGCGCTCGCCGCCAACTGGCTCGCCGGCGCCTGGGATCAAAACGGCGCCATGCAGGTCATGTCTCCCGTGGCTGCACGCCTTGAAGAAATCGTGCTGAAGTGGACCATCGATCTTCTCGACCTTCCCCCGGGCTCCGGCGCCGGATTCGTTACCGGAACCACCATGGCCAATTTCACTTCCCTTGCCGCCGCACGTACTGCGCTGCTCAAGCGGGCGGGCTGGAACGCCGAAGAAGACGGCCTCTTTGGCGCGCCGACCATCGATGTCGTAGTCGGCGCGGAAGTCCACGTCTCCCTTCTCAAAGCGCTTTCGCTTCTCGGTTTCGGCAGGTCCCGGGTCACGCGCGTGCCCGTCGACAACCAGGGTCGCATGCGTTTCGACGCGCTTCCCCCACTCAATGACCGCACCCTGCTCTGCATCCAAGCGGGCAACGTCAACACCGGCGCATTCGATCCCGCCGAACAGATTTGCGGCCGCGCCCGTGAAGCCAATGCATGGATCCACGTCGACGGAGCGTTCGGTTTGTGGGCCGGATTATCTCCGCGATATGCACCATTGCTCACCGGCTTTAATGCGGCCGACTCATGGGCCATCGACTGCCACAAGTGGCTGAACGTCCCCTATGACTCAGGTCTTGCAGTCGTGCGCGAGCCCAAGCACCTGCAAACTGCCATGTCGATCACCGCCGCATACCTCGCGTCCAGCAACATGCGCGAACCCTGGCACTATGTGCCGGAATCATCACGCCGCGCTCGCGGGATTGAGCTATGGGCGGCCATGCGCTCCCTCGGTCGCACCGGACTCTGCGAACTCATTGAGCGCAATTGCCGTCAGGCACGTCTCTTCGCGCAGCTTCTCGCGGACGCCGGATTTTCCATCCTCAACGACGTCTCCCTCAACCAGGTTCTTGTGTCCTTTGGAACTCCCGACCAGACCCGCGAAATTATCGCGGCCATTCAAAGCGACGGCACATGCTGGTGCGGCGGAACCGAGTGGCAAGGTAACACCGCCATGCGCATCAGCGTCTCCAGCTGGGCCACAACCGACATGGACGTCGAGCGCAGCGCCGCCGCCATAATCAGCGTGGCACGAAAGATTTTGTCGCCTGCCTGATTGTCTGAAGCTCTGAAGCTCTGAACTCAGAACTTCGAACTCAGAACTGTTCTCACCGCGCCGCCGCCTCCGGTGAATCCGCCAGAGCATACGCCAGCACCGCCATGATCGCCGCATTCTCGTTCAAACGCTTCTTATCGATCTTGTCGAAAGTATCCGCCGCCGTGTGGTGATAGTTGAAATAGAACCGGCTGTCCTGCACGGGCGCAAAGCTCGGCACGCCCTTCTCCGTCATTCCCGCAATATCCTCGCCCGTCTCCGGAGCGTTCTCGAGCGATCCCGCGCCGTTCGCATCCAGCACCTGCGCCACCGGCCTCAGCCACCGCCCCAATTCCGGCTTGCCTGCATAGAAGATTCCCGTCGGATGATCCGCGCCCAGATCGCTTTCGATCGCACCCACATGGTTTCCCATCTCGGCCGCGTGCTCCTTCATATACGCGGCCGCGCCCTCCGAACCTTCTTCCTCGCTCATCCACGCAATCACGCGCACCGTCCGCCGCGGATGAACCCCCAGCTCCTTCATCAATTGGATCGCCTGCATCGACACTGCCACACCGGCGCCATCGTCAATCGCTCCCGTCCCTAAATCCCACGAGTCCAGATGCCCCGACACCACCACCAACTGCTCCGGATGCTCCGTCCCCTTCCAGTCCGCGATTACGTTATAACTCTGCGCGTCCGGCAGCGTCTGAGGAGTCAGCGTCAGATGCATCGTCACTGGACCCTCGCCCGCCAGCACCTTCAACATCTCCGCGTCTTCCGCAGTCACCGCCGCTGCGGGAATCTTCGGCGCTCCCGGTGCATACTCCGTTTGCCCCGTATGCGGCAACCTGAAATCTGCTCCTCCTACGCTCCGCACCAGAACCGCGACCGCCCCCAGCGCCGCACCCGCGATCGGCCCCGCCGCGCGATACACCACGCCATTCCCATACGCATCGAGCCCATGCCCCGTCGCCGCCAGTTCCTTGTCGAAAGGATGGTTGAACAGCAGAATCTTCCCTTTCACCGCTCCAGTCGGCAGCGCATGCAACTCGCTCCAGCTGTCCACCACCACAACTTCAGCCGTCAGGCCCTCCGGCGGAGTCGCTACGCTTTCCCCTAGTGCCGTCAGCACAATCTTCTGCGTCGTTCCCGCAGCCTGCCCCGGCCACGCGGTCAGTTCGGCCGTCTCCAGGCCGCGCACCCAATGCGGCACTGAAGTCTTCTCCAGCGTCACCTCCGCACCCAGCGCCCTCATCTCACTCGCAACATAATCCACGGCTTTCTGCGCCTGCGGAGACCCGCTCAGCCTCGGCCCGATATTGTCAGTAAGATGCTCGAGCTCGTTGTAGGCGTAATCGCTTTTCATCGCCGTATCGCGCAGCCGCTCCATCGTGTGGATCTGGTCGTCGGTCCACGCGCTCTTCCCGCCCGCCATCATCTGGTTGATCCGGTCCAACATCGTGGGCTGTGTTCCAGCTCCATCCGGTCCCTGCACACTCTGCGTTGCGCTCGTCTGCGCTACGCACAATCCCGCCCCGGCCGCCAATGTAGCAGCCGCAATCGTCATGAATCTGCACCACTTTAATGGGGAAGCCATGCCGGATGTTAGCACGGCCCATGCAACACTCTTTGCCCTTCGAACCGTCTATATAACAGAGATGGTTTTGCATTTTCTCTCCCGGGAGCAACCCCGCTTTTCAACCGACATACATGACCCTCTCCCGGCTCCGGCCTCGTGGCACGTCAGAGGAACAGCTCAGACTGGCTATACTTAGATTTGGCGCTTTGAATTTTCCCAGCCCTGTTGGCTGAACTCGTTAAGAGGTCTTCGAACCGATGAAATCCCTCCTTGCACGCATGCGCGCGAACCGTCTCGCATCGACGTTCCTTATCCTCGCCACCGTCTCTGCCGCCCTCGTCGGCGGCTCCTTCGCAGCTCACGGAGTGCGCGGACAGGAAAGAACAAGCGACAGCAGCGATGCCACGCCCCTCAAGGTCGCTAACTCTTCCACCGAGCCCAATGCGTTCGTAAAAATCGCCAAGGCCGTCGGGCCCGCCGTGGTCAACATCAATACCCGCACTCTGCCCAAGGCAGCCGACCTCAAGAACCGCCATCCCAATCCCCACAGCCGCATCCAGCCCAACCCCCAGGCCCCCGGCGACGATGACGACAATCAGGACCAGAATCCGGATCAGGGACAAGGCCAGGGACAGGGACAAAATAATTTCCAGGACTTCTTCAATCGCTTCTTCGGCGGCCAGATCCCCGACCAGGGCGACGGTGGCGACGACGGGCAGGTGCGTGAATCCCTCGGCTCCGGCTTCATCGTCGATGCCAAGGGATACATCATCACCAACAACCACGTCATCGAAAAAGCCGACCAGATCTTCGTCAAGCTGTCCACAGATCCGGATTCGCAAGACCTCGGACGTCCCGCGCGCGTTATCGGCATCGACAAGGCTACCGATCTCGCCGTCATCAAGATCGACACCAGTTCGCCCCTGCCCACCGTCAAAATGGGCAACTCCGATCAGGCAGAAGTTGGCGACTGGGTTGAAGCCATCGGCAGCCCTTTCGCCCTCGCGCAGACCGTCACCGCCGGCATTGTTTCCGCCAAGAACCGCACCATCGAGCCCGGAGTCGCCGGCCAGTTCCAGCACTTCATCCAGACTGACGCAGCCATTAACCCCGGCAACTCCGGTGGCCCGCTGCTCAACATGAATGGCGAAGTCGTCGGCGTCAACACCGCCATCTATACCCAATCCGCCGGATACCAGGGCATCGGATTCGCCATGCCCTCCAACACCGTCGTCTCCGTCTACAACGACCTCGTCAGCCCCAGCCACAAGGTTGTCCGCGGATCGATCGGCATTTCCTTCCACTCCGGCCTTTCGAGCGCCATTAATCGCGTTTATGGCTTCAAGAATGGCGTGCTGGTTCAACTAGTTCAGCCCGGTGGACCAGCCGACAAGGCCGGCATGAAACCCGGAGACATCATCACTTCGATTGATGGCCGCTCCATCAAGGATGGCGACGACCTCGTCAACGACATCGCCAGCCGCCGTCCCGGATCCAGCATTCGCCTCGGCTTCATGCGCGACGGCAAACAGAGCGACGCCACCGTCACCGTCGGTGACCGCGACAAGGTTTTCGCGGAAATCGCCGGGCAGCAGCTTCAAACCACTCCCGATAACACCAGCGAAGCAGGCGAAAAACTCGGACTCGCCGTTCGCCAGGTCACCGATCAAACCGCCTCGAAACTGCACACCCCCGGCGTCATCATCCAGTCCGTCCGCACCGGTTCCTTCGCTGACCTGCAGGGTCTCGAGCCCGGGCTCGTGATTGTTCGCATCAACAAGCACTCAACCGGGACCAAGGACCAATTCGATGCAGTCGTCAAAAGCCTGAAGACGGGAGACGACATAGTGTTCGAAGTCATGGATCCCCGCCATCCGGAAAATGGAATCAACTACATAGGCGGAACGTTGTAGCAGGGCTCGCGCCGGGGAGAGAGCACCCAGCCTCTCGCTCCTCCCCGGCATCTAAACTTGGAAGGCTGGGTTTGAATCTGGCATGACGTTCAGTCATGCCGCAGAGTCCACCCCATGAGAGGGGCCTTATTGCCCCTGCAATGCGATACACGTCACAGACCCAACCCGAACGCCGAAGGTACAACGGACCATGTTGGACTTTCGTTTTTTTGCCGAACTTTCGTTTTCTTTCTTGCCCGTATTTCTCTGGTGCCGATTCCTTTTTGTTGACACACTCGATGGACGTTCCAGTAGAATCTGCTCCACGTCCAGGATCTTAATCTCTTGAGGTAACCAGCATGCTTTCATTCCGAGCAAGCCTGGCGTTGTTGCTTTCCGCCGTTCTTTGCGCCGCTCCCGCCTTCGCGACCCCGACCCATAAGAAGGCTTCGAGCTCCCACACCCGGCATTCCAGCAAATCCACAAAGGCCAGCGCCAAGTCCCGCCACAAGAAACTCCATGGCCAGCAAGGCATCGACACCGCCCGTGCCACCGAGATCCAGCAGGCTCTTATCCGCGAACACTACATGACCGGCGAGCCCACCGGACAGTGGGACTCGACAACCATGGCCGCGATGCAGAAGTACCAGGCTGACCAGGGCTGGCAAACCAAGCTCATGCCCGACTCGCGCGCGATCAAAAAGCTCGGCCTCGGCCCCGACTACTCCAACGCCATCAACGCATCTGGCTCCTCATTCAACGGCCCCAAACCCGCCACCGACATCCCCGCCGCGCAAGCCTCTGGCTTCGCCTCGGCGTCCGGCGTGAACCGCTAGAAACTTTCCCGTGCCGAGCAAAGGCCGCCTCGTTGGCGGCCTTTTTCATTTGAGCGACCGTTACCCTGATGGTTGCCCACAAACCGATAGAAACCCGGCTCGACCTCGACGATCGCGGCAGCGTCGACTCCATCAACGGCGCTCAACCTACGGAGTGTTGAACATCGCTCGAAAGTCCGACCGGTCCTTTAATGGTGCAAAGTCAGCGTCCGATTGAATCGATGCTGGGAGAAACTGCGGCGGAATCGTTTTGAGCCAAACGATCGCGGCCTCGGGATCATGGTCGAGTGCACACGCTCGGGCGGCAGGCAAGCCAAGGTCTCGCGCACCGAGGCCGCCAATCATCTTTGCCCGCTCGAATTGCTCTCGCGCTTCTTTGTAGTGTTTCGCTCCGGTTAGAGCGTTCCCGTACGCAAGCCGCAGGCGCGCATCCTGAGTGTGGGTATTGACGAGCTCGGAATAGAGCACCGCGGCATTGGCAAAGTTCCCGGTCGACATGGCGCCAGCTGCGCTTGCTTCCGCGAGTCCGCCTTGCAGAGCCGATTGATGAGCGTCGGTGATTGCGAGTCGCGCAAAATGGAATGTCTCCTCGATAATTTCGCGTGAAAGATCGTTATCATCCAGGACGTCAAAACCGTGACGCCCCCCAGGATAGTTCAATACAGTCCAGGGCGCGTTCGCGGCGATGCCGGCACTTGTCCTCTGGTCGAATGTTTGATTTGCCAGTGGCTGGTCGAGGCCGGCGCGTACTAGCAGTACTGGCCGGCACCACCCGCATTGCAGAACAAGCGGCTCATTTACAACCTGCTCTTTCACTCGAGCGTTGAGACCCTGTTTGAGATCGCTCGCGATCGACAGCGGCGCCAGATCGCAAATTCAGGCGATAAATATGCAGGATCGCCGAGCCTTTCGTCTCGGAGGGTGCGGCATCTGAAGACGCGCGCGATCGCTCGCGGGCGCAGAAGTTTGTCCAGCCTGTGCATCTCGCTGCTGCGCATTTCTGCTCACGGGTGCAGGAACCCGGACAGTTGATGTCGCAACCTTGGTAAGAGTAATTGTCTGAGTGCACTGCTCCGAAGTACCGTTTGTATTAAATGCATTGAAATTGATTTTAATGGTGGCGTTAAAAGCAAACTTCATGGTCCGATGGTTGTTGTCCATTTCAATTTGAACTGGTATCCAATCAGAGTCCCAACGACGCTCCCAGCTTATTTCCCCTGTATCGAGGATGGTGCCCCTTAACGTTGGCTTGTCTTCTTTTTTCCCTTTGGCGGTGGTTATATATCCTTCGATCCCCGAGTGTGCCTTGGAAAACTCAATAGTCCAATCGAAATGTGCGATTTCATGTCCCTTGTGGTCCGCCCTGGAAAGGTGTCCGTTCCAGGTTCCGAGTATGGAGATGTACTCCATTTGCTTCTCAGCTTGTTTTTCTGCTTCTTGCTTTTCGAACCAGCCCTTGTTCTTAAGTTGCCCGAGCAACTGCTGCAAAAACGAATCCGTGCTTTCTGCTGCACCCGCGGCCAGCAGTTTCTGGCCAGCCTCATACCCTGCCAATGGATCATTCAAACTGATCGCTGAAGCCGCACGAAGCTGCCAAAGCAACATCTGATCGGGGTGTTTCTGCATAAATGAATTGCTCTGTTCCATAAACCGCTTGAGAAGAGTTTTCTGCTCATCCAAGTCGGTGGTTTGTTGCGCCTGGCGCGCCAGCACGATCAGGGCGTTGTAGTCGACCTTGTCCATGCCGGTGAGGTGTTCGGCACTCGCATTCGTCGCGGGTTGGGGAGTCTGACCGGTCGTCGGCGCTGCATTTGCTGAGCCGCCCGACGAACGCAGCTGATCGATAAGTGCCTTGGCCCTGATGAGTCGCTGATCATCGGGATAGGCAATCAGCAAGCCATTCGTCAACTGTTGTGCTTCAGTATATTTTCCCGCGTGAACCAGTTCGCTTATCTTCCGGGTCATTTCGTCTGGAGCCAGGCTGCTCGGCGTGGCAGTCGTGGAAGCCGGATTGGCCGGCACTTCGGACTCCGGCATTGCATTGCTCGGAGGAGCAGGGGGCATGGCCTGCGCTACAAGGCGCGGAAGCAGGAGCAAGCCAAGAAATAGCCCCGAAATCGCCGCAGTTGCATTGCATCTCATGGGATCTCTACACCTCATTCAACGGATAGATTGCACATCTTCTATTTACCTGACAAGTCGCTTTTCGCCATCTCTTTCAGCTTTCCGGATTCGTCTCGCGCTTCAGTTTCTGGAACAACAGCCAGTCTCATATGCACGATGAAACCATCGGAGAGATCGACACGGATCCAATATTCCTTGCCGGATTCCATTTCCAGGTCGTAGACAGGACGGTCTGATTTCACCGAGCGGTAAGTCACATTGATGTTGTGCTTGCCAGCGGGCAAATCCACTCTGACAGACTGCGCATTGGCGAGCTTGGCAACACGTCGTCCGTCGATCTCGCAATCATATTGCACAAATGCACCGGTCATATGCGAAAGCCGATAGAGATGCAGGATCGCGGTTGCTGGCCCCACCGGATTTGCCGGTTGCGAAGATGCAGCGTTGATCGTGGTTGAATCTGCCCGCACGTCAGGTGCAGGGGCTAGTGGAGCCGGAGCGCTTGCTGTTGCTGCACGTTGGGAGGGTGGTTGTGGATTGGAATCGTCAGTAGGAGTTGATTCTTGCCGCCCAGGTGCCGCAGGTTCGGTTGCCCTTCGTCCAGCGACCGCCGGAGTCTGCTGAAGTGCGCTTTCTGGAGACGGACCAAGAGTCTTCTTGTCGATCTCGATAAAGTGCCAACGCGCCACCGCTGCGTTGCCCAGCACCGCCGGCGGAAGAACCACATTGTTTGCGATGGTCTTTTTGGCGACACCATCTTCGGTAACAGCGAGGAAATAGAACTTTCTTCCGTCCGTGGGAATAAAGTAGAATCCGCAGCCTCCACTTCCTCCGAAGGCGGAATTCCCCACGCAGAGCACTTTCATTTCGTGGATATCTTTCTTGAAAAAGTGAATGTTCTCATCCGATGAGTTGTAGGTGGCGTCGGTGGGAGTGATCGTTAAATGTCCGTAGGTATAATGCAATCCGCTGGCATGGGCAACGGGGAAGGTGTATTTATCATGATCTTGTCTGGCTTCTTCCGCGCGTCGCGCATCGTCAATGGATCGAGCCTGACTTTCGGCTTCCCGCTGATTCAGCCATCCTTTGTTCTTGAGCCGACCTAATAACTGCTGCAAGGCGGGGTCGTTGCTCTCCGCGCCTCCGGCAGCGAGAATTCTCGCTCCAGCCTCATACCCCGCGGCGGGATCATTCATGCTCATGGCCACTTGCGCCCGAAGCTGCCAGAGCAGCATCTGTACCGGATGCTTCTCTAAGAACGCACTGCTCTGGTCCATGAATTGCTTCAGCAGCCTTGTCTGCTCATCTAAGTCGGTGGTTTGCTTCGCCTGCCGAGCCAGCGCGATCAGGGCGTTGTAATCCACCTTCTCCATACCGGTGAGTGGCTCGGCGTTCGCGTTTGACGGAGATTGGGTGGGTTGGCTCGCGACCGGAGCCGCACTGATGGAACTGCCCGGCGCGAGCAGCTCATCAATCAGTGCCTTGGCCTTGATCAGGCGCTGGTCGCCGGGATAAGCGATGAGTAAGCCCGCCGTCAAAGTTCGCGCCTCTGCATATTTCCCAGCGTGCACCAGGTCCATGATCTTTTTTGTCGCCTCATCGGGCGCCACGTTGGTTTGCGCCGGACTGACTGTTGCGGTGGTGGTGGCGGGTGGCGTTGTCTGGATCTGGGAGTGGAGCGGGACGAGATACGTCAGGGCAAGAATCAACCCAGGCATGCTCCGCGCGGTGATCATAAGTTCTCACTGTCCTTTCAACTGCCAACCTCTGAGTTTGTACCTGATCTCGTTGCTCCCTAATTCGGCACGATGCCTAGCGCAACAGAGCCGGGGTTGTTCCGGGCTCAGGGCGATAGGCCACGCCTCGTTCCTGAAGCATGGTATTGAGTTCCTTGCTGCTTAAGAACAGATGCCGCTCTGGTCCCTGGTTTGAGTCCATCATCACGAACCACGTTTCGCCAGCATGTTGAAACGCCTTCGTAAGCACGACTTCATGTCCGCCGCTCACGTCTCCATTCGGCGGGACGACATTAATCATGATGGGCCGGCCTGTGTTCAAGGTGTTGACGAATTCTGAGCTCCGTACCACCTCAGCTTGACCGAAGGATTCGGCCAGCATGACCACTTCGCCGCCGTTGAGACCTCGGGTCTCGACATAGGACTGCGGATTTGCCCGTTCGCTTGCGCTGCGCCAATCCTCCTGGCCGATCAGGCCGGTTGCGCGCGCGGCCACAACACCATAGGGCAAGCCGGTGGCATTGGCGAGTGCGAAGATGGCGCAATCTTCATGAGTTGTCTGAGCCCCGGCTCCGGGGAATCCGAGCCCGCCCCCTTCGGAGGCTTCGCGTACGATGTCCGCATCTTCGCCACGGCTGAGGATCCCCTGCCACGCGCTGCGGACCTGGCCTCCAGTTACGTTCGGATCGCCGTCGAAATCCAATTTGTGCAAAGCGATGTTGAGGCGCGCCTGCTTTTCCAAACTCCATCCCAGTTTGATTGCTAGCGCGTTCATGTTCTTGATGAGGATGTTTGCCCTTACTGCGGGCTGAGCATCGGCGTTGAAATCGCCACTCTTTTGAATGTGGGAATTGAGCGCGATCGACAACTCGGTCTGCGCTTTCTGGCACGCAGCATCGGCCGCGGAGCCCGCCAAAACAGATCCGCATCGCGCATTGAGGTCGGTGACCCTGCCATGCAGGCTAGCTCGCTCTTCGACCAATTCTGAACGGCGCTGGGCTAGGGCGGGATTGGTCAGAGACAGGTCCGGGGGCAAAACCGTAAGAGCGGGAATCCTTTGCGCAAGCACCCGCGCCGACAGGCTCAACAAGTATGCAGCCAGAACAAGCCAAAACCTTGCATAGCGGAGCGTCGGCCGCGATCCATTCGATCGATCGCCAATTTGCGACCACACGGGGGCTGACTTGTCCATCATTGCGGAGTCGACCCACCGGTGTTTACCGTTCCGTTGGTGGATTGTGACGGGTTGGCGGTTACGGGCGTAGGCGCTTCGTCCCAATTCACTTTGTAGTTGTTCTTAACAAGAATGTCGTTAATCTGACTCTTGGTGGTAGATTCAGCAGCGTTGTATTGATTCAGATTCGTTTCGAGCGTCTGTTGCTGCCGAGCGAGATACTGCGCATCCCCAGTCCCGTTCTTGATCTGTTGTTGAATATCGTTGAGTCTGTTTTGCGTGTCGATCTTCTTTCCGTCCAAATTTCCGTAATAGGCAAGACTGTTTTGGATTGCGTTCTGGATTGCTGGATCTCTCTGGGCCGCGGCGGGAATATGAGCTGCTAGCTCCACTGCGCCGGGTGTTTGCGGGACACTCTTGTTAATGGGAATCGCCGTAGGATGGGCGACGGGAGGAGTGTCAAAACCGTAGCCCGACTGAACCTTGCTTGGTACATTGCTCAAGCCAGCGGCATTTGCAGCCGCGCCGGACTTGTTCGCGCTCGTGAGGGCATCCGTTGTGTTCTTGATAGCAACCTGCGGCACGGGCGCAGAATTGTCGAGCCCTGCGGCCGCCGCGCTAACACTGTTGGACGAACCGAAGAAACTCGTTGAACCTCCGCCAGTTGGCTGGCTGTCGCCGCCCGCAGGAACGGCGCCTGAGGACGATGCCCCCTTTGTTGGGCCCACTGCGTCCTTGAGATCTGCTCTTTCTTCGGGGTTCAATATCTGATCGAGCTGCTTTTCTTTCGCTTCCAATTGTCCAGTTGTCTGTTGCTGCTGGCACGCTGAAGAACCCTGCGCGACACCGGAACATCGGGCGTTGAAGTCGTCAATAGCTCCCCGCGCGGGAGTCGATGGCGACTCAAAAAGCTTGTCAATATCGTTCGCTTGCGGCTGAGCGCCAGGCGGGTCTGAAACCGCTGAAGCATGCTCATTATTTGAAAAAACACTGTCGAGTTGACCTTTGAGTGTTGTCGCATCGACTGTCGTCCCCGTTGTATTGTGCAGATCGACTGCGCTCGCGTCAGAACCAAGGTTTACCAGGTTCAGGCTGGTGCCAGAACTCCCCAACTCGATTGGAGCAGGCCCCAACAGCTCTCCCAATGCGCCGCTAGTTTGATCCGCAAAAGCTGCATCTCTCAGTTGATGTTTTGCCAAATCAAGATTGTGAAGGATGTTCGCGTCGCTTGGAGAAATAGCGATGGCTTTTTGAAATTCATTGATCGCGCCCGCATAGTTCTTTTGCTTTAAGAGGTAAATGCCACTGTTATTCAATTGCTGGACGGCAAGCCGACGCTGCTCCTCTGCTGGATCTGGTTGCAGCGGGATGTTAGGGGCTTTGGGAGCAAATAGTGCATTTCCAAGAACTCCAAGAACTGTGAAACCCACGGCATTTCCAGCGGAGATCCTACCGGTTATGCCGTCCGCGATCGCTCGGTTAATGGTGCTATCGAACTCATGGCCGCGTGCCACTGGAGCCGCACTTGTCGAGCCCGCGACAGAAGCATCTCCACCATTGCAACTGCAACTAATCCCCACTCCGCCCAGGTTAGGGTTGGCATTTCTGGCCTTCGTATTACAATCGGCGGTCGACGCGAAAGTGCCGGCGTTCCTGGTTGTAACTTGTCCCCCCAGGTTCGCTGCACAGGCACCACCAGTAGAGGGGCACGTGAAAGTTACTGTACAGGACATCTGCGCCTTTGCAGAAGTTGGTGTTTGAGCTAAGGAGAACAGCGCCGAGATGCTAATTGCCGGGATAGACCAGCGATCAAAGGAACGCATTTCTCCTCCTAAACATCAAAGATTTGGGAGAGTGCGAGAAGTGGCTGAGCAGTTTAAACATGGCAGACGAGATGTCCGGAGACGAGGTACAGAACGGGCCTAAGCGCATTACTATCTCCAATCTGCTAACCGTTACGAAAGTTTATTGTCTTAGCTGCGATGATTCAGCAACGTACACCCCTATGGCGTCACAAGCAATCCCACTAAGGAACCCTTAGATTCCGACAGTACTGCCTAGCCAACCTTAGAGCTCTCATTGGCACTTCATGAGTTACAAAGCGCGGGCGCACTCATCTTCGCGTCATAAATCGTCAGCGCGAAGGCATTCTCTACATCCACTTCCGTCGTCTTGTGCGCAGTTGTTCCTTTCCATAGATCAAGGCCAACTCATGGCATTGGTTGGGCGCCAGTTGCGCCGCTTCAACCAGGACCTGCTAAATGTGCTTGTTGCGCCGCTCGGATATGCGCTCGACCACGAGAACGCAAAGGCTCTCTGGAAGAAGAGCTACGAGATGGTGGCGAAAGCTTCGCGTAGAAGTTGAGGCGCTGCTCGCTGCTAGCTCATCGACACTGAAGGAGATGCGTAACCCGGCTCTGGAAGAGATTCGGGATCTTTGCATAAATTACTTCGGCCCGAACCGGTAACCAAAGTGACTGTCTGTCAGAAGATACCGCGGATTAGCAGGGTTGGGTTCAAGCTTCTTCCGCAGGTCACGAATTGCAACGCGCAATCTTCCACGATTCGTACCTTGCTCCTGCTCCCAGAGCGCTTTGAAGATCGTTTCATGAGTCAGTGGCTTTCCGGCATTCTCCATTAGAAGATGAAGCAGCCTGAATTCCTGAGGCCTCAAGTGGACGAGTGCCCCCTTCCTCTCAACTCTCCGACGGATTGGGTCCAGTGTAACGTCGGCTACAGCGAGAGTGCGGTCAACGGTTCGTTCCGTCGCGTGATACCGCCGAATACTCGAACGCACGCGCGCGTCCAACAAAGACAGCTTAAATGGCATACCGATGAAGTCGTCAGCACCAGCATCAAAGGCGTCGAGTTGGACACCATCGTTCGCTGCCTTGGCATACGCAAAGACTGGCATGCGAGAATAGTCGGCGCGAATAGAGCGAATGGCCTCTATTCCCAAATTGGTGTTCAGAAGCACCGCATCATACTCGATCATTCGCAGCCGTCGAGCGATCTCATCCGCCGTGGATGCCTCTCCGACATCGAACCCGATCTCGGTGAGAGCTACCCGCAAGTCGCGACGCGAATGATTGTTCTTGTCGGCTATTAGCACGGTTCCGCGGGATGCACCATCGATAGGATTAACCCCAGTTGCGGCGGAGAACCTAGAGTCAGATCGGGATCGGAGGGCGGAGCTTGACGGGTCGGCTGAGTTTCGTTGCGAACGCACCGTTTCTCCTTCAGCCACAGGCAATCGGTTCTCGAGGCCGGACGTCGCGTGTTTCTTTGTCACAGCGCGAATTCACAAATGCTGCGTGAACAAACACTTAGTTTGATTTTCATAAAGACTGCATAAATTGGGGCACCAGGGTTTGGCGGTCTACCCTGTGAAACGCGAAGGTTTCTAGGTTCTTCTCTCACATCGATTCACTAAAACGATAGCCAATATGTGACTCCGTGGTTAGGTATTTGGGGTTCGCAGGATCATCTTCAATCCTTAAGCGAATCTGCCGAATGAAGGTTCGTAGGTACTCCAATTCGTTTCCATATTCCGGCCCCCACACCGATCTGAGAAGTTTGGAGTGAGGAACGGGCCGTCCTGCATTGGCCATGAGGAAATGCAACAACTCGAATTGTTTTGGCGTCAGGTGCACAGCTTGGCCCTTTTTTTGAACCAGATGGCGCTCGGGATCGAGCGAGAGATCTCCTGCCAGAAGGGTCTTGCCTCCGCCCTCGGAGATCTTGTTGCGTCGCACTGCAGCGTGAAGACGGGCAATGAGTTCCCGAAGCTGAAAAGGCTTGGTAATGTAGTCATCGGCGCCGGCATCCAAAGCCTCGACCTTGCGATCCTCGCTTCCCTGCACTGTGAGCATGATGATGGGAAGCCGTGTCGAATTCTTCCGCATCATGCGGCAGACTTCGATACCTCCCATCCCCGGCATGTTGATATCGAGCAGCACTGCGTCGAATTGAGCCGTACGCGCAAGAGCCAAGGCCTCTTCGCCTCGTGCGGCCTCAATGATCACGAAGCCGAGACCAGAAAGGATGGTTCGCAATGAAAGTCTGATTGATCGCTCGTCGTCTACGATCAGCACAGTGCGTTCTTCTGAATTCACTGTATGCTCCCTCCGGTTTGTGGTAGCGAAAGAAAGAAGGTGGTTCCCTCTTGCGCATCGCTGATGACCCACACATGTCCGTGGTGAGCCTCTGCGGCCATCTTTACAGCGGATAGGCCGATTCCAGTGCCGGCAGCCATATCTTTCGATCCATCGCTGCGGTAGAACCTTTGGAAAATGCGCTCTCTGTCGGATATCGGAATTGCCGGTCCAACATTATGCACAGACATCAGGACCTCCGCATGGCTTTCCCACGCCGCAACCTTCACCGCCTCACCCGGATACGAATACTTCGCCGCGTTGTCGAGAAACTGCAAGAGAGCCATGGAAAGCAACTCGCAGTCGCCTTCAATGGTCAGGCCGGGATTAGACACAGTTATTTCTACCGGATGGCCTGCCATGCGCCCAGACTGCTCGCGAATCACTTTTGAGACCAGATCGGAAATGGGAATGTGTTCTCTGCCCAAACTCATCTGACCAGCTTCCAGCTTGGCAGTTTGCAAGAGACGGGTGCAAAGAACATTGAGCTGGCTCGATTCTTCTTCAATGAGCGAGACCAGGCTCGTCTGTGGGGTATTGAGACTGCCGACTTCGCGAAGACCTGAGCTTGCGGTTTGAATTGCAGTTAACGGAGTCTTGAAGGCGTGGGCCAGAGAATCAAGTACCGCGGCACGAAGGCGCTCGCTTTGATGGGCCGCCTCGATCCGACTTTCATTTTCGAATGAAACGCATCGGTCCAACGTAATTGCCGCGAGCGAGACCAGCGCGTCCGTTACCAGTGAGTCGAGACTCCCCAGAATGGCAATCGCCCCCACGGTATTCGTTCCAACCCGAAGCAGTCGTTGCGACGTGTGGTTTTCCGGATCCTCGTTGTCGGCATTCAGAAAGAAGCACTCCTTTGCCAAGTCCACTTCATCATCAGACCAATCGCCCGCTCGATCGCATCTGCCAGAATTTGCGGCGAAGATCGCGACGCCCTCGACCAGAAAAATCCGTCGAATCAATTGGGTCAACTGCGGTCCGGGTGGCTGATGCAAGTTGATCAAAAGCGTACTGCGGCTTAGCTCGTATAGCTGCTCCATTGCTGTACGCTGCAGTGCAGCCTCGTGAGAGCTGCGCTGTTCCCGCGAAGAGATGCGACTAACGACCAGCGCACTCAGCTCAAAAGTGCCTAGCGCGACCCAGTCCTGCGGATCGGCGATGTTCAGAGTGAGATACGGAGGATAGAAGAAGTAGTCCAGGCACAGACAAGCGAGGATTGACACCACTGTCGCCTGCCAAAACCCACAAAGAATCGCCTCCGACACCACAACCAAAAGGAACAGAAATCCAACAGGCGCCGAGTTGAAGTGGAGAATGTATCCCGAAAAACCAAGCAGTGCTACAACCCAGCAACCGGCAAAGCTCTGACCGATAAACTGGGCTCGGGTCCGACGGATCTGGACTCCAAGGATATTGCCGATCTTCATAATCCCAATAGATTCCTGATGCTTGTATCTTCCTGTCGGTAAAGAGTATCCAGAGATTCATCAACAAACCGTAAATGAATTGCAAAGATTATGAAGGGACGGACCAAGCATCCCGAGATCCGTCCCTTCTTCGATTTCGACCTATCTCAATGAGTTCCAAGACAGCTCACTGGACCTTCTCGGTAAGGCCCTCGTAATGCGCAGCCTGCTGGCTCATCTGCCCCGCCTCATAGGTGAGATATTCATAACGGTTCTTCGACGAATCAGCCGGTCTCGGATATTTGGCAGCCACGCTAGTCACATTCTGGCTTCGGCGAATCCACTCAAGCTTCTCTGCTTGAGCTTGTTGCTCATAAGCCTGTTGCCGCGATCTGAAATAGGAGGCGAGTTCCTTGTACTGCTGATCGGTATGTGCCTCTTGGATCATCTTCCGCAACTCTGAATGTGAGTAGTGAGGCGAATTCGTTCGTTGAGCATGGGCAACATTGAAAGTGGCCACGAGCACGGCGATGATAACTCCGACGCCAAGTCTAGTTCTCATCCTGACTTCTCCCTTCATTACCAGTATCGAAATACCTTCATGAAGGAAGCATAAAGTTGAATGCTGTCCATACTAAATCCTTCTGCTTACCTTATTAACTACTTACGAAACGCCGAGAACTTATCGAGATTGGGCACATGTTCGCGGAGTTATATCTGCAGGGAGCGTGGACTAAGGAACGGTACGCCCCTCTTTGACGAATCCAAGAAACCTTCGCGCCAACTCGTGTATGCGATGGTCCTGCCTCTTACGAACGGCATCCCTCGGCAAAAGCTCCGTGCCTACGCCGATCGCCGTAGCGCCGGCGAGAATAAAGCTTGCGGCGGTCTGCGGATTCACTCCGCCGGCGGCGATGATCCGGACTTGAGGTAAAGGAAGCTTCAGTGAGCGAATGTAGAGATCGCCTCCAAGTGCCGCAGCAGGAAAAATCTTCACGAAATCAGCGCCGGCCTTCCACCCTGCAATCACCTCGGTAGGAGTGAGCGCTCCCGGAATCGCGAGAACTCCACGCTTAAGTGCGGCTTCCATGACCTCCGGCACCAGCCCGGTGCTCGTGATGAACCGGGCACCTGCATCGATGCAGCGTTCTGCCGTTTCCTTGTCCAGCACCGTTCCGGCACCGACGACCAGGTTCGGGAACCGCTCTGCGAGTTGGCGAATTACGTCGATGGCGCCGGGCACCGTCATAGTTATTTCGGCGATGGGGATGCCGGCGCCAAAGATGGTTTCAGCGGAATAGAGCGCTTCGTCGGCGCTTGCCACACGAATGCCGGGGAATATTCCAATCTCTTCAATGCACGCTTTAGCTTGTTCCCGCTTCATAGTTGAGTCCGTCCTGGTCGCCAATGGAACCAATGAAAGTCGAACTGCGTGTTGCTCCCGTGGAGATCTCTTTTAGCCGCTGGAACCAACGCGTTGGAAGGACGCTCAATGAATCTCCTCGCGTCCGACCGCAAGATTAAGTTGCCCGGCAGCCGTTAAATAGGCTCCTAACAGTTGGGCATAGGCTAGTTGTACCTGGCGATAGTCGCTTTGCGCGTTGAGGAAGTCCATAAGCGAAGCGCCGCCGTGTTCGTAGGCAAATGTGACCGTATCGCGCACGCGCAGAGCCTGATCATTGTATTTCGCCTTGTACGGCTTGAGCAGCGCGATGTTGCTGCGTACCAGCTCGTATGCTGTATCAACGTCGCTGAAGACCTGCGCGCGCGCGGCTTCTTCAGCCTGTTGGCTCCGGTCGATGTCGATGAGCGTGCGTTTCTTCTCGCCCTGATTGCGGTCGAATATCCGCAGCGGAATGCTTACGCTGACTCCGATAGTCTCTGGGCCATTGGGATTATTGGTCGACGAGTTATTAGTGAACCATCCGGCAAAGGTCGGATCGGTAGAGCCGTTCGCCACAGCCAACTTGTGATTGGTCTCCGACTGCTGAATCGTCTGCAGCGCCGCCTGGAGATCGGGGCGGACGGCAAGGGCATAATTCCGGTAACTCTCCAAAGGCTGCAAGGCGTCGCTGAAATCAAAGGACCCCGTCACATCGAACTGGTCCACGGGGGTGCGGTCGTTGAGCATCTGAAGGAGTTGGATTTTGGCGGTGCGCAGGTTGACAATCGCCGTTTCGATCTCCGACTCGTACTGCACGCGCAGCAGCTCGATGCGATCCAGGTCGATCTGCGCCAGATCTCCAGCGTTGAAGCGGACACGACTGATCTCAATGATCTTGTCGTAATATTCAAGGTCTGCCTTGGCCTGATCGAGAATGAACTTGGCTTGTAGGGTTCCCACAAACGCCACGCGAAGAGCAAAGATCATGTTTCGCTCCAGATCCTCGTGCTGTGATTGTGTGATCCGCGTGCCTTCCTGAGCGCTCTTCAGTCGCAGTTCGCGCTTGTGCTCGCGCTCATGCAGGTAACTGAAGTTCGGCTGTTCAGTGGTTCCCTTAAGGGGAGTCCACACTCCATTGTGAGGCGCGGGTTGCGTGCCATCGACCGATAGGGCGAACTGGGGATTGGGCCGGAGAAAAGCTGTAATCTCCTCAGCCTTCATCTCATCTACGTTGTCGGCATCGGCCTTCAACGCCGGATTGACAGCTTCAAACTTTGCCTTCACCTGATCCCAGGTGAGAGCCTGCTGCGCATGTGCCCCTGCGCCAAGGCCATTATCCATAGACCGCAGAGCAAAGAGTGTACAAGCCAGCTTCTTGCGCGAGCACGCGTCAAAGGAACTTCAGAGCAATTAGTGTTCAAAGGATGCCCCCGTTTCCGGTTCCGGCAGCACGTCCCCGTTTTTCGCCGCCCAGACATACAACGTGGGCAGAAGGAAGATGCTCAGCACGAGAGCTGTCATTAGTCCCCCCACAATGACAATGGCAAACGGGCGCTGCGAGTCGGAGCCAATGGCGTGCGACATCGCGGCGGGAAGCAAGCCCAGGGTGGCCACCAACATCGTCATCATGATGGGGCGAAGCCGCAGAACGGCGCCCTCGATCGCCGCGCCTTCGGGAGTGTACCCTCGGGCTCGAAGCTGATTGATGTATTCGAGCATGATGACGCCCGTCTGAACCGAGACGCCGAAAAGCGCCAGGAAGCCGACTCCGGAAGATACGCTGAAGAATGTGTGCGTCACAAGGAGCGCGAGCAAGCCTCCAACGGGAGCCATGGCCACATTGGCGAGAATCAGCAGCGCCCATTTGAAGGAACGAAACATGGCGTAGAGAATGATGAAGATAAAAAATACTGTCAGGGGCAGGATCAAGAGCAGCCTTGCTTCGGCTCGCTTTTCGCTATCGTATTCTCCCGACCACTCGAGGTGATAGCCACGCGGTATCCGCACATTCTTGGCGATCTTGTCGATGGATTCCTTGACCGTAGTGCCCAGGTCGCGCCCGCGAACCCCAAAGCGGATCGCCAAATAGCGGGATCCGTCTTCTCGGTAAATGTCGTAAGCGTCATCGCGAACTTGGGCTTTGGTCAACTGAGCCAGCGAGACGCGCTCTCCCGAGGGAGAGAGCAGTCGAATATTCTGGATAGCCTCCTTGGTATCGCGATACCCTTTCTGATAGCGCACCACCACGTCGTAGACTGCCTCTCCCTGCAGGACCTGGCTAACGGGGTTACCGCCGACGGCCGTCTGGATGGCATCTTGTATATCGGCCACATTGATGCCGAAGCGTGCAGCCGCCAGACGGTCAACGGTGAGATCGATATTCGGCTGGCCCGTATCGCGTTGAAGTCCCAAATCCGTGACCCCGTTAATCTTGCCCATAACCTCCTTGATCTCTTCGCCCTTTTCCTCGAGAACGTCCAGGTCCGGACCGTAGAGCTTTGCACACAGTCCGCCTTTCGTGCCGGTAAGCGTTTCATCCATGTTGTCCTCAATGAGCTGCGAGAAGTTCCAGAAAGCCCCTGGGTTTTTCTCCACTTCGCGATCCATCGCGGCGATCAGTTCCTCTTTTTTCTGATGAAAGACGGGTCGCCATTGGTCCTTGGGTTTCAAGTCGATGAAGTATTCCGTGTTGCCGAATCCTCCCGTGTCGGTTCCATCGTCGGGAGCCCCAGCTTGCGAGACGACCTTGGTGACCTCGGGAAACGAGGCGAAGATATAGCGGTTTTGCTCGGTGAAGCGCGTACCTTCCGTCTCGCCTACGCTGTTGGCCATCGCACCACGCGCCCAAATGGCGCCTTCGTCCAAGTGGGGCAAAAACTCTGAGCCAATGATGCCGCTGAACGTGAGGAAAAGAGCAACGGCCAGAGAAGCCAAGCCAACGCCAACGGTGATCCAGCGATTCTCGATCGCCAACTTCACCGCACCCCGGTACCGATCCTTCAGGAATTCCATAACCGGGTTGCGCCATTCCTTGACACCATGCGGGAATAGGAGGGCAGCAAGCACAGGCACAAGGAAAATGGAGAAAACGATGGCGCCGAGTAGCGCGAAGGCAACGGTCCAGGCCATAGGCCGGAACAGACGCCCTTCGACTCGTTGGAGCGTGAAGATCGGCATGTAGGCGGTGATGATGATGCCAATTGCGAAGAAAACCGGCCGCTGGACCTCGTGAGCGGCATCACGGATCATCTCTACCGGCGTCTTCAGACTCATCGTGATGCGGCCGGCTTCCGGCGATCCGTTATTGCGATGGCTCAAGTGCCTCATGATGTTCTCCATCATGACGACGGCCCCATCCACAACCATTCCGAAGTCGAGCGCGCCAAGTGAAATCAGGTTTGCGGGGATATGGCTCAGGTTGAGAAATATGGATGCGAAAAGCAACGCAAACGGAATGGTGAGCGCAACGATGAAGGCTCCGCGAACATTACCGAGAAACAGGAAAAGGATAATCGTTACAAGGATCATTCCCTCGCCGAGGTTATGCAGCACCGTGTGCAACGTGAAATGAAGCAGATCGCTGCGGTCCAGCATCGGAATGACTTTCACACCCTCGGGCAGGATGTGATTGTTGAGCTCGTCCACCTTCTGGTGAATCCCATCGAGCGTGGGGCCTTCTTCGGCCCCCTTGCGCATCAGCACGCCGCCCTGGATGACGTCGGGCTCATCTACGATGACGCCGTCCGGACGATGATCGGCTCTGGCCATGTGCCCCAAACGAATTTTGGGGCCCCAGTCGACGACCGCTACGTCCTTTACGCGAACTGGAGCCCCCCTCGAAGTCGTCAGCACGGTGTTCTCGATATCCTGCACACTGCGGTAAAGTCCGAGTGCGCGGACGTTCAGTTGCTGCAAGCCCTCTTCGACGAAGCTTCCGCCGGCATTCACGTTGTTGATCGCCAATTGGCTCTCCACCTGGCTGATGCTCAAGCCATAGGAGATGAGCTTATTCGGGTCGACGCGCACCTGATACTCGCGCGCGGTGCCACCGAAGTCGCTCACGTCCACCACGTTCGGAACTTTCCTGAATTCCTTGTACAGAGTCCAGTCTTCGATGCTCCTCAAATTCATCAGGTCATACGCCGGATTCGTGCTCCGGATTGTGTACCAGTAGATCTGACCCGTCATGCTCCAATCCGTTCCAATTTGAGGCACCACTCCCGCCGGCATATTGATCTGCGTGAGCCTTTCCAGCACCTTCTGGCGGTTCCAATCGTCGACCGATTGATCGTCGAAGATCAACGTAACCAGGGAAAGACCAAAAATCGATTCCGACCGCACCGTCGTCAGATGGGGAATACCAAACACCTGAATTTCCACGCGAACCGATACTTGCTGTTCCATTTCTTCGGCGGAGTGCCCGGGCCACTGGCTGATGATGTTCACGTAATTATCGGCGATGTCCGGATAGGCCTCGACGGGCATGCTGTGAAACGACACCGCCCCCCAGCCAAGCAATAGCACCCCAATCGCCAGCACCACGTACCGATTATTGAGTGCAAAATCCACGAGCGTGCGAATCATGGTTTCTTTCTCGAGCCCCTTAGTCGAGCGTCATTCATTGTCAATCACATTTTGGAGATTGATTGCGTTTGTCACGACCTGCTGGCCCGGCCGCAACCCGGATAGAACCTCCTGCATCCTGTCCGGCAACTGTTCGCCACTGACGACCTGAATCCGCTTGAACTTCCCTTGCACAGGGACGAAGACCCAATCGCGGTCGTGCAGATGCACGATCGCGGACGCCGGGACAGCCGTATAGGTATGCTTCCCCTTGCCGAACAAAGTGACTGAAGCGAACATGCCCGGCCGCATCATTTCGCCCGAATTGGCCACTTCGATACGAACCTTCGTTGTGCGGATATTCGGATCGAGAATCGACCCGATGTTGCTGATCGTGCCCTTGAGAACTTTGTCCGGATAGGCGTTCAGCTTGATGTCGGCGGGTTGCCCGATGCGCACGTTGGCCATGTCGTTTTCGTAGACGTCACAGACAATCCATACTGAGGTTAGGTCCGAAATAGTGAATGGGTTGGGCGTAGAGTAGGCCTGCACCGCCGCCCCATTCGTCACTTCCTGATCGGTGATTACGCCGGAAACCGGGGCGAGAATGTCGACAATTCCCTTCGGATTATCGGGATCGCTGCCGAGCAGGTGAAGACGCTCAGTGGCAGTATCGAGGGTGGTCTTGGCGTCGTCCTCGGTGTCTTGCGCGACTTCCAGGTCTCCCAGCGCTATGGCGCCGTGCTCATACAGCTGCTTTGCTCGATCCAATTGCTTGCGGGCAAGGAGTTCATCGGAGACGGCCTTGTGGTAGGCGTCGAATCCACCCGAAATGTCTTCGCTGCGAACACGCAACAAGAGCTGGCCCGTCTTCACTGTGTCGCCGAGGCGCGCGCGGATGTCTACAATGCGACCGGAGGCAAGCGAAATCACCGGAACAGTTCGCGCGATGTCCGGAAATACAATGCCGGTCACGGACAATTGCGACGGGGCTTGGAATTCACCCGCTGTTTCGATCGGATACAACTCTGGATGCTCTACCGCGAAAAAGGAGACGTCGACTCCGGAAATCACCTTGGCTGATGGGGGCGCCTCTGCCGCGGCGTCCGCTTGCTTTTCTTTGCACCCCGTCAAGCCGGCAAGCAAAGTTCCGAGCACAAGCAGGATAAGAACTCCAACTCCATTCCGATTCATGTCTCTCTTCCGTTTTTAACGATTCCCCGTAAATCAGGACTCTTTTCAAACACATTCTTCCTGGCTAGTTGCGATGTGGGCCCAGACGGGGCTAACTGAGTTCAATTGAATTCACGCGAGGATTCGCTTAAAGCAGAGCCGGAGATCCGAAAGCCGCCGGCTCTGTTTATTAGCTGTTCTAAGAAACGCTTTCGTACTCCCGCGCCGTCTCGCCATTAGAACCTGACCATGATCGCGGCCGTGGTCACGGTCTGATTGGTCCGGAGATCCGGCCACCAAATCGCGCTGCTCCCGGCAGCGGTTCCCGCCGAACTTCCCGCACCGCAAGCCAACTCCCCCTGGGTCAGGCTTCCGTAACCAAAGCCAGAGTTAGCACCACTTGCACACGCATATTGCGACGGAAAGCCATTGTTTCCGCCTGGTGGCGTGATGCCGCCGCGCCCCGTCCAGTAAGGAACATCGGAATAGCGGTAGCCTTCTTCCAAGCGGAACGTAATGAACTGGCTCGGCATGTAATCGAACGTGATGGTGCCGTCGTGCATCTGCGCACGATCGCCCGCGTTCTCGGTGAAGTACGGTGTCCCGGTGACTGCTGTAGCGCCGTTGATGGGAGGCAGCAGGGTCAGGTAACGGCCGGGATTGTTCATCTGTCCACCGCCAAGAGTCACGGCGTAAAGGTCCTTCTTGAACCAATAGCGGTTGTACATCATCCACCCGACGAAATCTTGCTTGGGCCGGCCGTTCTTTCCGCCATGGCAGTTTACGCCGCCGGCATAGGTCGAATTCGAACCCATCTCGGGAGAGTTGCCTTTCGGGTCGTAGGTCCCGAGCGCGGGTCCGCCGCCGTATTCGCAGCCTGCATCGCCGGTGACAGTGAACGCGATCTTGTCCAGCAATTTCGACGGATTGTCATATACCTTAACCTGAGCGCTATAGTCTGCGTGGACACGCGAACGGCCTGGTTGGCCGACTACGTCTTCACCCAAACCGTAGTTGTTCCATACAAAGTCCAGGTATGGCTTGGGACGCCACAGAATCTGGCCGCCGAGGCCAGGCTTGCCGTTCGCGCGAGCGTAGGATTGCCAGCCGTTAATGATCCAAGGCTCAATCTTCAGTTTCTTGGTTGGAAAATACTGGATGCGAAGTCCGTTGAAAAACCATGGGGTATTCGAGGAAACGAAGGACGGTTGATAAGTCCAGTTATCGAAGTTGTAGTAACTGAAGAGACCGATATAGGAAACAAAGATGCCTGCATCGACATTCAGACCGTGAGCTACATCCCAGTGATAGCCGCCCCATGCTTCGGAGACGTACTTGTATGCGTTAGCGAGGTCCCATTGTCCGCGCACGACGGTGCCGTCGTTACGCGGCGTGGTCGTAGCGAACAGGCCATCCATGGTGAGGATGCGTCCGCGAACATTGTTAATGTGGATATCGCCACCGACGCTTATCTGTTCGAGTTGCCATTCATCCGAACGAAACGTCTCTGTCGAGCCGCCGAGCGAGTCGTCCTTGGGGTGATTGTAATCCAACGTGTAGTTCGCGTCGGCGCGGAACTCGGGCGTGAAATACTTCGTGGCCATGGGGCTGTCTGATGCGTGACCATTGCTGTTCAGCCATGTCCAATCACCTTCGAATGGCTCACCTTTTGTCGTCGTCTGCGCGCTGATTTCCTTCGGCGCCGGTGCGGCTGCTGTCGCAGGCGCAGGCTCTTGCCCGGCGGTCGATGAGCTGAACCCTGGTGAAGCCGAGGACGGCGTAACACCAGTGCTCGCCGGAACTGCTCCGCTACCCGCAACGAGCGCTTTCTCCGCCGCTTTCAAGGCCGCCGTGTCGGCGCTGTCGGCCAGGACTGCAGTTTTCGCTTGTTTAACTTCGGTCTCTAACTCATCGATGCGGCTCTTCAGCGCATCAATCTCCTGCTCGACCGTCGGTTTCAACTCCTGCTTGGCGGCCGGCGTCGTCGCAGCGGGCACAGTGCCCGATATAGGAGGCGCCGGGGCTTTGTCTGTGGCGGGTGGCGGCTCCGCTTTCGCTGTTAGACCCGGCGAAACAGGGTTGGGTACGCTTGACTGCGCGACACTCAAAGACGTCATGCCAACGGTGCATGCCGCCAGCGTCATAGCTTTCCAAACAATGCCTCTCATCATCACCTCTCGCTTCCTGCGGGAAATCAGATTGTGAAATCTGCAATTGAAAACTTCGGCTTGCCCAATGAATCACCAGAGTTGCTTGTAGTGGATGAGTACACGCTCCCAGGCGAGTTGCGCATCTAGGAAGGTCTGGCGACACTTATGGGAAAGTCTCATCCGCCGAGGTCAGTTTCCGTCACGCCTCGCTTCTTGGTACTTATTTAACTCGGCTCTTCGTAAGAGACTTGTAAGGTGTTTATCGGAATTCCATAAGCACTTACTCGTTCGAACCTATGTTCGTAAGTTGCAAGTGAAGACAGTACTCTCCATACACAAGCAGAGCGCAGCGAGGAGCCGGATCCTGCCTATCACTTCGGTCAAGAATGTGCTGAAGCCGTCTTGCATGCGGACGAGGGAGGTTGACGCGCACGCGTTGACATACCATCACAGTGTTTGTAAACGACAGCGATGATGCATTCAGAATGGAATGCCAAACATGAAGAAGGCATAAATACGAAAACAAAAGATGTAGTGGGCTGTCACGTTTCGAAGCCTTATGAAACCCTTAGACCTCCTTTAGCCACCTCTTAGGCTCAGAGGCTTAGACTCCGTACCATAAATGGAGGGAAAGAGATGTCTAGCGACCCAGTTGTGCTTTCAGCGATCGTTGGGGCAAGTGTCTCGTTTCTACTTGTCGTGCTCTTCAATGTTGTTCGGGAATCAATGCGCCACAAACGCGCGACGGCACGCAGACACGAGATTTGGGAGTAGTACCTAACAAGGGTGGTAAGCATGGAACATGTGGGAGTTCGTCGTCCATGAACAGGCCATAGAAGAAAACCTCTACACGTCGTCGTTCACGCTCTTTTATTCCCACTTTCAACGCCCGCTTCCGCCAGGGTTCCGCCTTCCTCGCCGAGGCGTTGGCAGCCAAGCGGCTACCACTACATACAGCCACCCAAGATGCGGTCTATCTGCCGAAGATGGTTCAAGTCGTGTGCCGCTTCCAAGCGGACGAACTCCTCGACCGTTTGCCATCCGCGTACCTCGTGGACGCCATAGCACTCCACCCACCGTGCGCGCGGGACCGACTCCAACAGTCTTAGGTTGCTCTCGCGCAGCGCCCGAAAGACCCCTGCCGAAAGGCTCGCATCTTGCTGCGCGTAACCCAAGCGCTCCGCCCATGCGGCCTCATCCCACCACGTTAAGGCCACACCTGGATTCGCGAGCATGTTTCGCAATCGCCAGCCCATCGCCAGCTCCGCGTCCGCCAAGTGCGCTACGATCTCGGCAATTGACCACTTTTCAGGTGCAGGGCGCCGGATCAACTCCTGGGGCGCGACATCACGCAGACGCCGATCGAGCTCGGATGGGGCGGCTTGTTGGACACCGATGGGCTCCTCATCGCCAAGATAGCTTAAGACCCGAGTTCGGTATGCTTCGAATGTCTCTGTCATTGGTCCTCCCGGTAGACTGCGTTTGCGGCCGAACATCTCGTGGAGTAGACCGATCCATCCCGGTTCGCAGTGATACGAGTGTGATGACGTAACACAAACACCGCGACCTCCCTGCGTTCCGCTACAACGCCGAGCTGTTTCAAAATGTTATCGTCCATGAACGACCCGTAGAGAAAGGTTGCCACTCTTCGGCCGCCCATCAAAACGGGATCGAAGGCAATCTCCTTTAGATCGTCGTGGCGGCTACTTGCCTCACCGCTATGATTCAAAACGAACCATTCATTCGTTGCGCAACGCAGTAATCGGGTGGATGCGTCCTGCGCCGCGCGCCGGAATGTAGTTTGCAAGCATTCCGATTAGAATAAGCGTGGATCCCGCACAGGTAAAAACCAGTCCATCTCTGGAGTTGACGCCGAACAATAAGGCCGCGAGCAAACGCCCGGAGAATACCGCTGCGATCGAGCCACATGCCATTCCCACCAAAATAGGAACCATTCCATCGCGCATGATCATAAAGACCAACTGCTGGCGGCTGGCTCCAAGAGCCGATCGTATGCCTATCTCCTTTTCCCGGCGCACCACGGAGTACGAGGCAATTCCGTAGATACCCACACAGGTAAGAAGCAACGCTACCAGCGCGAAGGTCCCGAGAAGCCACGCCGCAAAACGGCGATCGCCCACTCCGTTGCTGATCAAATCGGTCATCGCTGCCATGTCGGAGACGGGCAGATCGGGGTCGACCGATTGTATTTCACGGCGCACATCACGCGACAACGCCGCATTGTCACCTACGGCTCGAACAACTATCCCAAAGCGCCTTCTTGAAAACTGGTACATGCTCTCGTAGATGTGGGGCACATCAGTTTCATCGAGGCTGGAAAGCTTCGCGTTGCCAACAACGCCCACAACCGTTATCCATGGTGCAGGCGCCGGCCGCCCATTGACACGAATGTCTCGAGAATAGCGGATTCTACGCCCAACCGGGTCGGCGCCACCCCAAAGAAGGCGCACTGCGGCTTCGTCGATCAGCGCGACTGGTTGGGACATCGAGTCATCGCTTTCCTGAAACATGCGTCCGCGCAGCAGGGGCGTACCCATGGTCGAAAAGAACTCTGGAGTTACAGACACTTCCACTGCAGTGGGAGCGTCTCCTTTGTCGGACACGCCTTCGACGCGAAATCCCCCGGGAATCACTGGACCGTTGAATGGGACAACGCTCGTCATGCCAGCGTACTCGACCCCGGCTATGCCATGCAGGCGACGAATTGATTCGCGAACCAAGTGCGTGCGTTGATCGATATTGAGGTACTCATCTGCTTTTGGATCGTTCGGCGTAGGAAGCCGGAAACTTCCTGCAAGAAGATGGTGCGAATCAAAGCCGGGATTGACTTCGATCAGGTTCCAGAAGGTTTTTAGCAATAATCCGGCGGCGACCAGCAGCACCAGCGAGAGGCCCACTTCAGCGCCGATCAAAGATCTGCCAAGTCCGGCGGAGCGCCGAGATCCAGAGCCGCCCCGTTCCCGCATTTCCGCTGTGCCCGGATGCGTTCGCGAAGCCTGCCATGCTGGGATGAGCCCAAAGAGAAAGGTAGTCAGCAGCGCAATGGCGAGAGAAAACGCCAACACACGGGCGTCCAAACCAATCGGGTTGAGCCGCGGCAGTTGCGAGGGTAGCACTCCGACCAGGACTCGTAACCCAATGGCCGCAGCGCCTACCCCGACGGCTGCCGACATCAGGCTCAGCAAAACCGATTCGGTCAGCATTTGCCGGATGATTCGCCCTCTAGTCGCGCCAAGAGCGAGCCGGAGAGCCATCTCACGCTGCCTTGCAGCGGCATTGACCAGGAGAAGATTCGCGACATTGACACATGCAATCAGGAGAATCAACCCAACTGCGAGCAGAAGAGATATAAGCAGAGTTCTCGCGCTGCCCACGACCACTTCGGTCAACGGCGTGACCGAAAGAGCCCAGCCGGCGGTTGCCGGATAGTCGCTGCCATACTCGCGTCGCAGGGAATCGCTGAAGGCTGCTAGCTGCGACTGCGACTGTTGCGGAGTGATCCCTGGATTCAGCCTTGCGATGAGTCCGGGGATAAAGCGCACGCTTCGCTGAGGCGGCGGGAATGGATCCGCACGAAAGCCTGAGGTGATCCACAGATCGACCGGGTGCAGGCCCGGGGTTGAAGGAGGGTGAAACTGCGGAGGAAGAACGCCAACGATCGTGTAGAGGTCGTTGTCTAGTCGCACTCTTCGGTCGATGACAGACTTCGCGCCGCCAAATTCCTTGTGCCAAAGGGCATCGCTGATCACCGCGGCTTCGGCAAACCCATTCGCAGTATCGCGGAAATCGATCAAACGGCCCAGTTGCGGACTCGCGTCCAGGATGCTGAAGTAATCTGGACTTACGGCAAGAAACTCCAGCCGTTCCGGGCGCTCTCCGCCGGTCAGATTACAGGTATCCCGCCACACAACGGACACCGCAGAGAAGATGCCGGCCCGATCACGAAGATCATCGAGCTCGGGAACAGAGAAGCCGACATTCCGAGCGCCGAGCCCCGGAAGGTCGGCACTTAACTCAATTAGTTGGCCTGGATCGCGAAACGGCAGAGGCTTCAATAGCGTTGCGTTGACAATGCTGAAGATTGCAGTGTTAGCGCCGATACCCAGGGCAAGGGTTGCCAGCACGGTGATCGAAATGCGCGGCGACTTCCCCATTGTTCTAAGGGAAAACTGCACGTCCTTCCACAAGCTCATGTGCACTCCTCGTCGTACGAATCGAAGGCGTGGCAATCTGGCTTACCGCTATGCCAGTCGTCCACCCATGTTGAACCCAACCAACTTCACCCGCACCTGAACCCAAGCGGCGAATTCAGGCGCCATATCGGCCTCAAATCAGCGAATATGAAGAACTCGCGGCACTAAAACTCCTCAGCACCTCAACAAAACGCCACCCGGCAACGCCGCCGGCCCCCTTCATGACGTATCACGATTGGCTGAGGCACGCGGTACGTCTGGTCGCACTTGGCGATCTCGGTGTGGCAAATTCCAGGCGTTGCGACCCATATCAGGATCTTGTTGTCCCGCGACTCATCAAGATCGAGTTCTTCGATCGAGGCGGACTGATGTGGTGCGTGGGTTACACCAGCCTGAATGCGCATGGCCGCGGAAATGGTCGCCTACTTCGACCACGGCGGAACGACGCCGTTCGAGCGCGCGTAGGCAATCGACTGTCCGAGGTGTTCGTGCTGGTCTGCGAAGAGATACCGGATTGCGCCTTCCTTTGTCATATCCCGGCCAAACAGCTTGACCGGCGCCTTCAGATCGGCGTCCGAGAGTCCGGCGATCGTCTGCTGCAGGTTGCCGTAGGAGGTCTTTAACGCCTCTTGCAGTTTCTCGGGGTCGGTGTTCGGCACCGGCCGCCCGCCGCCCGTGGCACCGGTCAGCGTTCCGGCGAGTATGCCGTTCTCCATGACAATGAGGTTGAATACTTCGCCCACCGAACGCACGCCCTGGCCCGGCTTCCAGTCATATTTCCCCGCCATCACTCGTGCCATTCCTGTGAATTTGTCGGAAAGAGTTCCAGCCTCTTTGGACAGAGCCGCCTGAACCGTCTGTGCAGGCTGAGCTTGCGAAGGGATGGCAGTCACGGCTGCGATGATGGCGAGCGCACTTAGCGCACTTCGAATTCGAAACGTTCTCATAGTCGATCCCCTCTTAGTAGTTGGTTTCGTGAAAGTCCTGCGCCGATGCTGCGTGCCAGCGGCGAGTTGAGCTGCGCTTTCGGATCGAACTGTCCGAGCGGCTCGCAAATCGCGCGCGCAGCCGGCCCGTGCTACTTGTAGGTTTCGTTGACCCGTACATCATCGGCCTGTGGTCCGAGACACAAGCGCGGACCGCGGCACCTCGATTTCGCCGCTTGCGATGTAGGCCGCGGCGCCACCAACGCTGACAGAGGTCACGACGCTTCCGCTCTTACGCGCGTCCGCTTCGATTTCGCTTCGGCGCCCCATCGAGACTCCTTGCTGGATCGAAAGGCGATAGGACGCCCCGGCAAAGTCATACTTCGATGCCATGGCGCCGACGAGGGCGGCACACGCGCTGCCCGACGCGGGATCTTCTTCGATGCCCAGCGCGGGTGCCCACATGCGAGCATAGAGCTTGCCGCCATCCCGCAAATTTCCCGCGAAGAAGAAGATGTGGGGAGACCACGCTCGTGAGAGCGTTGCTGCCCAGGCAGCCCGATTCATCGCCGCCCGATCGACCATCTCGTTCGAGTTCAGTTGCACAAAACAGAATGGAACACCGACGCCCGCGAAAAAGACTTGGTTCACTTCGGCTGGCTCGACGGATAGAACGGCGGCGAGTTCAGTCGGAGAAGGTGCGCCGGTCGGTGCCTCGATCTTCCCCGATAACGTCAACGTGCCGTGGAACCCCCCGTTTCGCTGAGCGACGTCAACCGTCACGGGACCGACATTCTCCTCCAGAATGAGCCGGATTGGATCACCAAGCCGTACGCCCTGTCTCATCACAAGCGCACAGGCTGTGCCGACCGAGGGATGCCCCGCAAAATCGAGCTCCGCCCGAGGTGTGAAGATGCGCACCCGACACGTGTTCGCAGGATCGTGCTTCGGCAGGACGAAGGTCGTTTCGCCGAAATTGAATTCACGAGCAATCTTCTGCATGCCCTCGGTCGAAATGCCGGCCGCGTCAGGCAGAACCGCCAGTTGATTACCGCCGAACGGCGTAGAACTGAAAACATCGACGATTTGGAACGTGTACTTCATGAGATGGCCTCCGTGCGTCGCCTCAAGCCTTGACCACGAGGTCGATCTCAACGGACGCCCCAAGCGGCAGCGCGGCCACCGCGATCGTCGTGCGGGCGGGAAAGGGCTGACTGAAATACTTTGCGTAGATGCCATTCATCGCGACGAAGTCACTCATGCTCGTCAGATACACACCGGCGCGCACGACATCGTTGAAACTCTTGCCGGCCGCCTTGAGAACTGCCGAGAGGTTCTGGAAGACGCGCTCCGTCTCGGCCACAATAGCCCCCTCGACCACCTTGCCAGTGGCTGGGTCTTGAGCGACCTGTCCGCTGAAGTAGAGGAAACCACCGGCTTCGATCGCCTGGGAAAACGGGCCGACCGGCGGCGCGAGTTCCGGCGAGGTAATTGCAGTCTTGCTCATGGCAAACTCCTGTAGATACTGGTCGATTTGGTCAGGATGGTGGAAGCCCGAGGTTGAGCGCGCCCACAGCCTGCGCAGGCACTCCTGGCCCGACCCGGGCTCACTGACCTCGATCGGTGTCCAGTTCAGAACTTCGGGACCGCGAGTCTGCCAAATTTGAATCGCATGAGGCATCAGGATTCCACAAACGAAGAAACTCCCTGTAGTCTTACGGAGAACCGACAATTCCACAAGTTCATTATTCTCACAATGATATTGCTGTTTACGCACGATTCTGTTATTCGTTGGGGAAGATTCAGGAGTAATTTAGGAGCCTCCCTTGCTCGATGATTTACGCGCCATCGTAGAGTTTGCCCAGGCCGGGTCCATAGCCGGCGCAGCCCATCGTCTATACCGGACACCATCCGCCATAACCCGGCAACTGCAAAGGCTGGAGGCTGCTTTGGGTGCTGAGTTGCTCGACCGCTCAGTAAAGCCGCCGCGCCTGAACTCACTCGGCTCCAGGGTGCTTGAACAAGCGCGAGATCTCTTGCAGCGGACTGAGGCGATCAAATCTACTGCGTCGCACGACGCCGAACCTCACGGCCTCTTGCGCATCGGGCTCGCGCATCCCCTGGCCGAAGGGACGCTTATCGAACCTATTCGGGCGCTGACTCAAACATACCCCAAGGTCAGACTGCTGCTGTTGAGCGAGCGCACGCCCGAATTATTTAACCGGCTGATCGCGGGTGAGCTCGATGTTGCAGTCGTGCCTTTACCTGAAGGCAAAACGGCGCCTCCACCACTTCTAACGAATATCATCGCGACAGACCGCGTGGAGATCGTTCAAGTCGCGGCAGGCAACGTCACCGGCGATTGGAAAAGCTTAGGCCGAGCACCCTGGGTGCTCAATCCGCCCGGGTGCTTCCTTCGGGCAGGCCTCATCGATCAGATGGGCCGTGCCGGCTTCACCCCCATGATTGCGGCTGAAATCCACAACATGCATCTGCAGCTGGCGTTCGTTCAGTCAGGATATGGAGTCGGGTTGCTGCCAGCGCGCTTTATTGCCAGTAACAATTCTCTCGGCACGGTTGAAGTGTTGCGCCCCCCATCATTTGACTTGCACATGTCCGTCGCGATAGTGCGGGTTGGACAACTCGGTGCTTTGGAGAATGCGGTCGGACTGTTGGAGCACGGCATTCGGCATTTGTTTGAGGCAGCCAACACAAGGAAGCCGGTATCGAAGAGCCGAAGGGCTGTACTCACGAATCGGCGGAAGGCGAGACCACGCAAGTAGTCTTCTAACACCGCCTGTTGCAGCCTCTTTATCCACTTGCGTTAGGTCGTGATTCTGGCTTGTGGTGAGACGCGAATTGCTTGATGATGCAAAGCATAAGCTGGCGAAGTTCTGGGAGCATTACATTCAGCAGCGACCGCACAGTGCATTACCATGCGGAAAATGGAGGCAGGTTAAGGATATGCAGGTCATCAAACTCATGCTCGAGATGACACAAACTCCTCACTGGCTCAAGACATGGGGCAGTCCAGTAGGTGAGCTACAAAATCTGCCAAAGTGGCGCAGGTTTGTCCTGACGCTCGCAGGTTTTTTCGGTTTGCTTACAGGGCTGTGCGTGGTCTTCTTGCTGCTGGTGACTGCGGCCCTGGCCTGGGAGGATCACGCCCACGCGCAATGGCCGGAGGCAACGGAGCAGGTTCAGCGATGCAGCCTGGATCTGTACCCGCCCGACCCGAAGTATTATCGCATCGATTGCGGCGTCAACTATACCGTGCGCGGGGAGGAGATTCTCTCACACGTCTATTCGCGCACCACGCCTGATCCAAGCCGCATCATCTGGGAATACTCGTCGCCGCAGTTGGGGAGGCTGCAAGAGTGGGTGGATGCGCATCCGAAAGGAACGCGAATGGTGGTTCATTACGACCCCGCAAACCACAAGAAGGCAGTTCTGATTGTGACGGACATGCCTCTAGGCGGAACACAGATACCGGGCTGCTTGCGGCTGCTCGAAGTCGCAGCGGCAAGTTGCGTGGTGCTGCTGGCGATCGCGCGAATCCTCATGCCGCGACCCATTGCGACGCACTGACGGAGTTTTTCCGTTCGTCTTTTGCTTTTCAATTGATCTACCAATGCGCCCAAGATGATTGTGCTCAGAAATCCGTAGGGTCTTCGGCTGATACTGATGCGCGACAAGCGCAGAACGCCAAACTTCGGAAAAGAATTCTCGAGAATCTGAACGCCCTCATCGTGAACCTGACTCCACACGCCCGGATCGGCAACATTACTGAAAGTACCGAAATCGACTGCCGGGATGAAATCGCCACCCGCTCCAGTGAAAATCACAACCTTGTTGTCTCGATCCTAAGAAATCCGATAAAAGGCTTCGACGAATTCGGTATGATCCGACGCGCTAAGGGTGAACGGACCACCTTTGGAATGAAATTCGGTGATCAGCACTCCGTTTGCGTCTCGGGTCAACCTCAAACTGCGGTCGGCATGACGCCAAATCGACACGCGCACGACAGTAATTCACGTCTGCACTTGGCTTATGCTAATGTGGGAGCGGTGGTGAATGGCCTCAGTAGCGATCTACGGCGATCAATCTCTCGCTGACAGTTCGTCGCACAACCTTGCAGTCGCCGAACCGACATCGCTGAGAACCGGAAAGGTTAACTCATTCTTTTTCGCAGTAGTTCGGGCGACTCGAATGTCACGTGTACACTCGTCGTCCATCCGCGGCTATCTCGGCGCCATCCGTTAGTTTGCCGAGGACTTCCCTCGCTCGCCATATCGGAAAGTAACCACTTCTGATTACGTTGGTTGGAGACAAGCCGCATTCGTAACTAAATCGGTGGTCCATTCGATATACAGTGGGGAAACTTCCTGGGCGGTCCAAGTAGCCCGCCGCCGCAATCGATGCTGAAAGAGCGGCACTGGAAAAGACAGGGATGGCCCGGCAAAGACGGGACGCAACCAATGGAACAGTCACCGGAAGGCCGAGCGCGAATCATGGCGGCGATTGCGAAACGGTGGGCTGCGCAGATGGATTCTAAGTTGTAAGACTCATTGCCTTCGGTTGCCTTGCAAATAGAAGAGGTTACCGTTGAATAGTTCAACTCTCCAACCGTTCTCTCACCGCTACTCGAACGACTGTGTCGAATCGATTTGCACACAGTGTTTCTTCACCGTTGGTCGGTCGCGGCGGGAGACCGATCTGGAGCGATTCGAGCGCGAACACGTTTGCGATCCGTTGATGACGGATTGGTTTCGAGCGGGTCCTTTGCACCAGATTGAATCATAGGGTCACGTGCCAGCGCGAGACGCCTGTGATCGAGGATCAGAGTTATTAGGACATACCCCATTTTTCGACGAAGCCGAGGTATTGACCCATATCACACACCGAAAGTCCGGCCACGCCTCCGCTGAGGAGATCCTCTGCGAACTGTGTTTCTGCCTCGACCGCTTCCCGCAGCATCACGACGTCATGCTCCAGCTCCGCGTCCCACAAATCTGGCTACTGACTCCGAACTACTTTCACCACTTCGAAGGCGAACTCCAGATGACAACATTCGTCGGGTGCGCCCAATAGGAAAGCCCCACGGATTGGCCGTGGGGCTTTGTTGTTTTTCTTGCACAGCGGTTTCTATGGTGAGATAGCACTTGGTGCAGATTGAGTCCCACGTGCCGTCCCGGTCGGACTAAGAAGGCCGAGAGGGTGGGCGCAGACGGTCATTCCAAATGTAGTCACTGAGGGATGCCAAGGCGACAATGCCTATTTCAAGTCCAAGCAGAATCCATAAAAGCATGAATATCAATGCCCCGTCTGAGGTCATTGTACTCGCGCGCGCGATATACTTTCGCCATGACCATAGCCAAGATTGTCGCTGCGATTGACTCCGAAATCACTCAACTCCAACGAGCCCGTGCCCTGCTATCCGGTATTGGATCTTCCAGGAAGACGCCAGCAGCCGTTTCAGTTCGCAAGAAGCACAAGATGAGCGCTGCCGGAAGGAAGAGGATTGTAGCCGCACTGAGAGCGCGTTGGGTGAAACAGAAGGCCGCTGCATAAGCAAACGGGGATTCTATTTAGTGACCCAGTACGCGTGTCTTGAGGTATTCGAATCCGATTGTCAGCAATGTTGAAGCACACGGGCAGACACCTGAGAGCCAACCGGCCAACCGCCAACGCTCTTTCTCAAGCTCCGAGACCCGGGTCTCGACTGCTGACAGCCGTCTTCTGCGGGAATTGCGGGCAGTACTTCTGCACCGGGGAATCCAGATCCAGCTTGTCGCGTTCCCAAAGGACCATGGCGGCAGTGGCCGTGATCGGTTTCGAGATCGACCCGATGCGGTACAGCGTTTGTGATGTTGCAGGAACGGATCTTTCGAGATCGGCCATGCCGAATCCCTCTGACCACACGAATTCTCCATTCTGTACAACAGCAGCAGAGATTCCCGGCGCTTTACTCGCTTCCATGAACCTGGAAACGGCGTTTTCAATCTTTGATCGATTCTCAGCTGAAAACTTCCCGGTCTGAGCTACTGCACAACTCTAGGCCAAAAGGAACGCGAAAAGACGCACAAGGGTTATCGCAATTTTCAGACGTCTTCGGTGACGAAGTCGCCCGTTATCGCGATACGTTTTCTGATTCATATCTCACCCCAACCGAGACAAGTCCGCGGCACGCAACGATCCCAATGGTAACTCGAAGAGGGTGCAACTTATGATTTCCGATGCCTTGACATCCTGCTCTCGCACAAAGAGCCTTATGCAAAGTCCACCCCAAATCGCTAGTCTCGTAAGAGCGGCCTTTTGTTTGCTCATTCCTAAAGAGCAATGCTGGACTGTGAATACCGAATGTGACCACCGCACTGGGACCAGTTCATCAATCTTGGGATCAAATTGACTCTATGCGCAGGGTGGCAGCAAAAGAGGGTTCGAAATCAGTCGAGATCAGCTTTCCATTCAGTTCGAAACGATAGCGACATACGCCACAAGTTTGGACACGGTAACCTGCACCTGCCCTCCAGAGTAGGTAAATGCCACCGGCGTATCCGCTCCGTAATCGGGCGAGACAAGCGTCACACTCCTGGGAGCCTTGTCGACGGGAAAGCTGACCCGCACTCCATCCTGCTCCTGAAATCCCTGTGAATAGTTGTGATTAATCAGGTGCGCCACCGTGCGCCCATCGCTCAACTGCGTCAGGTTAGTGCCGATATTCGCTACGGATGCCGTCACCCTCCCCGGCAGGTCTCGAGTGTTGTGGTAGAGAGCGGCATGAGCCGGCATCTTGTAGAACGCCGTCGTCTGTCTGAAGAGCGGCATCAACCCCAGTTGCGTTGCCGTCGGGTCGCCCATGGTATCGGCCAGATGCATATTCAGATACACAGTCGCCGCCAGGGCCTCCGGCAGATACATCCGCCAGTAGTCCGATTTCTCCGAAGCAGGCAGCGATAGATAGTCGGTCATCACATCGGTCGGCCAATCGATGAACGCAGCCATAGGGACCACGCGTCCGTCGATCCTCGCGGATCGTTGCTTCATCGTCATAAATGCCGCCAGCAACGACTGTGTCCCATCCAAATGACCGTCCGCCGTAAGCGGACAATAATTCACTGAAGACCCGCCAGGCCCATCGGGATTGCCGCCCCAAAGACCAATCGTCTGGAAGTCGACGAATGGAAACACGCCGTTGGCGGTAATGTAGATCTCCTTCTTGTACTTCTTCCGCGCATAGTTACGCAGCGTCAGCACAATATCCTGCCAGTAGACCAGGCTGGTGTAGGTTCCAGTGAATGTCCCGTTCTGTGGCTCCGGATGGCCTCCAATTATTGTTCCCCACTCTGCCGCCAGTGGATTCGATCGATTGAGAGGCGATGCCTGCCATCCGTTGCGCGCCAGGTAGCCGCGATAGTTGAACGTTCGACCGCGCGTGGCGGCAGACTTCGAACAATTGAGATTGTCGGCCGTCGTTATGCCATATTTCGACTGCCAGTCAGCCGGGCTGTACTTGGGATACTTCCCGCACAAAAATCCGCCGAAATCGGCAATATTTGCGTCGTCAAATCCCTCGTCTCCATTGTCTTCATTCCCGGAAGTCGAACCCTGATAGCTAAAATCGACCTCGTCGAAGAACAGCCCGTCCACGCCGCCGTCGATCTGAATCTCTCCAATGCCGATAAGGTATTGCCGGTAAGCCGGGGATGCCAGGCTACCGCGGTAGAATTTCATCGCGGAATGAAACACCGGCTGGCCTGTCGCATCGCAGGAGACTACTTCGTTGAATGCCGACGCTGCCGGAAACTCGTCCCTGAAGAGAGCAGTGGCCGTTGTTCCTCCTATGAACGTGATGCCGGCCGCTTGCGCCTGCTTGGGATAGTCGACTTTGTAATCGGATGGCTGAACTCCGCCTCGATCCCACCTCGCCCACGCGCGCGGGACGATATTGGGCGACATCGCAAGAACCTGCGGGTCGGCGGGGAGATTCTGGCCTTCCTGGCTGAAGCCAAAGACCGTAAGCCCGGAAGGATCGCGCTTTCCATAGACTCCCGGATCGATCGCGATGTGCGTGAAAATCCCTCCGCCTCCAACAGGATTGCTCGCCGCCGGCGAAGCGCACGTAGAGCGGGTCGCAGGAAGCGGGGAAGGCGGCGGCAACTGCGCAACTTCCCAGCTGGATGCGTACAAGAACGCGGCTATGCCAAGGAACAAATGCTTACTCGAAGCCAAGGCCATCGTTCTCCCGAGAATGCTGACGGAAACAGGCACTCAATGGAGCACACCGAAGTGTACACGAGTTCTACGCTTCACCAACTGTGGTTTTTGGTTCCGGTCGGGTTGTCTAAATGATAAGTCGAGGAGGAGCGCGAGGGTGTTACAAAGGCTGAACTCAGCTGCGCGCTGATTCAGAGAACTACCTCGGAGGTTCCTCAGAGACATATCTATTACATCGGACTTGATGTTCACAGGAAGACGATCAGCTATAGTGTCACCCTTACGTACATCACTGAAAATGTTAGTGGCTTCCTGCGCGTTCCAGCCATGCTCGGTCGCAACATCCAGCCGTCTGACTCCGAAGCCGCCAATCAGGAGGCGCCGGTCGTGCTCAGCTACGACTTCTGGATGCGCCATTACAACGGCGATCGGGATGTTCTCGGAAAAGCTCTCGAACTCGCACGAGTCCGTCATCCGCATCAATCCACCTATCCTCGCTTTCTCCATCGCGCTGGCTTGCGCCAGCGGGCTCCTCTTCGGACTACTGCCGTCGCTTCGCATGTCGCGCCCCGACATTTCAAAGGTGATACAGGCAGCCGCGCGAAGGGTGGCCGGAACCGGCGGTCAGGCCCGTTCGCTCAGCGCGCTCATCGCCGCGCAGATTGCTCTCACCACCATCATTATGGGAGCGGCCGGGGCTGCCATTGGCGGCTTCATGCAGATGATGCACCGCAACTTTGGCTATGACCCGGCGAACGTCATGTCAGTGCCCATCCCGCTCCATGAGCACAGCTATCTCACCCGTGAGGGGCGCGCGGAATACTTTAAGACGCTCCAGGAGAAAATCGCCGCTGTGCCCGGCGTCGCCGACGTTGCCTTATCCCCCAACGGCACTCCACCCGACAGCGGCTCTAATCTCCCCTTCGAAATTCTGGGCAGTCCCTCCGCACAGCGTCAATATCTCCGCGCCAGCTTCATCAGCCCGGAATATTTCTCCAACCTTCGCATCCCGCTCCTCGAAGGCCGCCTCTGGGACGAAGCGGAAAATACTCGCGGCGCGGCAGTCGTCGCCATCAATCAAGCCCTCGCTCGACAATACTTCCCGAACGGCAATGCTATTGGGCAGCAGATTCGCATGCCCACGCTCACGCTCCAAAGCGACGAACCTGGACGGCTCGTTGGCGTTACCGACACCGACGGATGGGTTCAGGTCGTGGGCGTCGTCGCTGACTCTTTCAACAATGGATTAGATAAGCCAGTGCAGCCAGCGCTCTACATGCCCTATACACGCTACATGTGGATGGATACTCAGTTCCTCGTCCGCGCGCATGGGTTGCCGCTTTCCTCGTTGCACGATGTTCAACGCGCCATCCTGTCGATCAATCCGGATCAGCAAACCGATCTCAATGTCCGCGACCTGAATCAATGGATCGAGCAGCAGCCCGAATTCCAGCGGCAGCGCCTCTTTTCCATCCTCTTCGGTCTCTTTTCCGGCCTTGCTCTCGCCCTCGCGCTCGTTGGACTCTACAGCGTCGTCTCCTACTCTGTCGCCCAGCGTACGAACGAGCTTGGAATCCGCATGGCGCTCGGAGCACAGCGCGCCGACGTGCTCTGGATCGTCTACCGCAACATCGGCAGCACTGTCTTCGGCGGGCTTCTCGCCGGACTCCTGATCTTCCTCACCCTTCACAACATGCTTATCCACTGGACCCAAAACAGTTACTCGAGCCCGCTCATCCTCGCGGCGGTTGCCGCGCTCTTTATCCTCTGTGCCACTTCAGCCTGCATCATCCCCACCCTCCGCGCTGTCTCCATCGATCCCATGCAAGCAATTCGTTATGAGTAGCCACGCCGATCGTAGCTCGTTCGTTGTCAATTCCTTTTTTGCCACGATACAGCATTAGAAGGAATGTGGTGCGCATAATTGTCATGATGCGGGCACCCGGATGCTTTGTATCCAACATCCCCGATTCTCGCCATGATTCAGCATGGCCGCGCTGGTACAGGCGGCGCATTGTGTCGCCCACGCAAACTCCGGAACTGGAAGCCTACGCGAAGACCGAGGCGCTGCCAGAATGGTTTAAGGCAAGGAGGGTGGACACAACTGAGAGTGACAGCCAGATCGTTCAATCCCCTAACGCCTGGGCCCGTCTCCGGATTTGCAGTTCGAGCTCGCCCCCCCAAGAATCTGCTGAAGTTCTGTTTGAAAGGAATTGTTCCTATGGACATTACAAATGAGATGTAGTAGCTTCTTTGGTATGTCCAAAGGACGCTCGATGGGTGACAAAAAGTCGGAAGTGTTGCAGTGTACGTTAGACCTGATGGTTCTGAAAACCCTCCATTCGATGGGACCCTTGCATGGGTTTGGCATCGCTCGGCGCATCGAGCAGTTGAGCGAAGACGTATTGCAACTGAACGAAGGCACTGTTTATACATCGCTTCTGCGCCTACAGCAGCAGGGTTGGATCGCATCCGCATGGGGCACTTCGGAAAACAATCGCAAGGCGCGGTACTACTCGATTACCCGGCTTGGTAATAAACGACTCGAGATTGAGACGGAGAATTGGGAGCGATTCGCGGGAGTCGTCGGGCGTGTCTTGAGCCAGGAAGGGTAAGGTTGATTGCCATGGGCCGCCTGCGAGTCTTCTCCACAAGGATCAAAGCTCTGTTTGCGCAGAGCCGCACGAATCGCGAATTTGAAGACGAACTTGAGCAGCATCTGCAGTTGCTGACAGATCGATTCGTGAGCCAGGGCATGTCTCGGAGGGAAGCCGTGAGCGCGGCCCGACGGCAGTTCGGCAACGCCGCATTGTTGCAACAACGCCAGCGCGAAGCGAGAACTTTCCTTTCCCTCTCGTCATTATGGCGCGACGTTTGCTTCGGTGCTCGGATGTTGCGGAAGCATCGAGGATCGACGGTTGGAGTGGTTGTCGCGCTTGCCCTCGGTATCGGAATGAATGCGTGCATCTTCACTTTTGTGAATGCATTGCTGCTGCGGCCCCTCGCAGGATTTAAGGCGCCCGGCGAAATGCGCGAAGTCTGGGAGCATTCACGGAATGCGAACGGCATCCACAGCTTCATGCCCTTGACTTACCCTGACTACGTTTTCTTTCGTGACCATGCGCAATCGTTCTCAGGAATTCTGGGCTACGACGGCGATCCAGAGGGAATCATCTGGAATCGAGGAGGGCACGGAGAGGTCCTGCATGGTCAACTTGTCTCAGGCAACGCGTTCTCCGTTGCAGGAGTAGGCGTGGCGATTGGGCGCTCGTTCACACCTGCGGATGATCAGCCGAACAACCCGCAGCCTCTTGTAATACTGCGGCACAATTTCTGGAAGCATAGCCTGGAGAGCGATGCCGGCATCATTGGCAAGCCGATGATGTTGAATGGCACAAACTACACCATTATCGGAGTCGCGCAGCCCGGGTTTACTGGATTTGAAGTGGCCATGGCTCCCGACTTCTGGACTACGCTGTCGATGGAGGAGCAAATGATCCATGACGCTGGCCGCTTGACCAGCCGCAACACCAACTGGCTCCTCACCGAAGGTCGGCTTGCCCCTGGCCAAAACACAAAGAGCGCGCAGGCCGAAATTAGTCTCCTCGCCCGGGAGATAGAACTCGCCCACCCTGACACGAATAAGGACATGGACGATGTGCTCTACAGCTTTGCCCCCGTTCCCGGCCCTTTCCGCGGCTACGTAACCGCGTTTACCGGGATGCTGATGGTGGTGTTTGCTTTGGTGCTCGTGATTGCCTGCGCCAATGCGGCGAGTCTATTGATGGTGAAGGCAACCGGACGTGCGCGGGAGATGGCGGTTCGCTCCGCACTGGGCGCGGGACGAGGCCGATTGATTCGCCAAATGACCGTGGAGAGTTTGTTGCTCGCATTCATCGCCGGTTGCGCCGCTGTGCTGCTTTCCTTCTGGACCTCACACCTGCTTCTCAACCTGATTCCTACGAGTCTGCCCATATCCATTGAATTGCCTCTCGACTGGCGGGTGCTCGTCTTCACTTTTCTGATCACGCTCATCACAGGAGTCGTATTCGGCGTGACACCTGCTTTGCGGGGCACGCGGGTCGATCCGGTGGCAGTAATCAAGACCGAAACCCACTCAGGTGGCTATCGAAAATCGCGCCTTCGGACCGTAATCATGATCGGCGAGATTGCTGTCTGCACGTTGTTATTGTTCAGCGCAACCCTGTGCGTAAGGAGCCTGCTCAACGCCGGCTCGATAGACCCTGGCTTCGACACACAGAACATTGCCGTCGCCACGCTCGACGTGGGCAGCCTCGGCTACAGCGATGCGAAGATCGAGACGTTCTACCGGGAACTGGACAGACACATTCGCGCTTTGCCCGGAGTTGTCTCTTCGAGCTACGTCAATCATCTGCCACTCGACGCATCGCGGGAACAGACCAGCGTGACCGACGAGAGCCTCGTTGCAACATTGCCGCATGGCATTCCGGTCGACGTTTTCCGCGTGGAACCAGGGTATTTCAAAACCATGGGAATTTCCGTTGTTGGTGGGCGAGATTTTGAGCAGAGTGAACTCGATCACAAGTCCAATGCAATTGTGGTGAACACTGCAATGGCCGCCAGGTTCTGGCCCGGCCAGAATCCAATTGGAAAGCTGGTTAAGGTGGGCGATGCGAAAGAACCAAGCGAAGTCATCGGAGTGGTTAAAACTGGTAATTACCGCTCACTTGGGGAGGATCCTATTCCGGTGCTCTTTCGGATGGAAATGCCGTCACTCCGGGTCCTTGTCGTGCACACCTCCAGAGACCCCGGGTCATTGCTCGATGCTGTTCAGCGACAGGTTCAAATTGTGGATCCGAACATGGCCGCCACGCAGGTGCAAACCATTGGGAGCTTCATGTCTCTGCCCATGTTCGCCGCACGCACTACGGGGTTGCTGCTGGGCGCGTCCGGAATTCTGGCGCTGGTGCTGACATGGATCGGATTATTTGGCGTGATCTCATTCGCGGTTTCCGAGCGCACTCGCGAGATTGGAGTGCGCATGGCGTTGGGTGCGGGACGAGGAGACGTCATGAAGCTGATCATGCGGCAGGGATTTTACATAACGAGCGTCGGGCTGGTGATCGGGATCGGCGCCGCCTTGGCCTCGGCACGGCTTCTATCTGCGTTGCTCTACGGAATCCGACCCGACGATCCTGCGACCGTCGTAATTGTTTCCGCAGGAATGACGGCAATCGCAGTTTTGGCCTGTTACATTCCAGCGCGACGTGCAGTGCGGGTAAATGCTGTTGTCGCGCTTCGTTACGAATAGTGGGCCAACTGAAATGCACTCTTTCTTGGTTCCGAGCGAATCGTGGCTCACCCGGAAGGTTTTAGTCAACAGTTCGTGCTGCTGTTGATCAACTGGTTATTGTCGCGGTAGGGACGATCCTCACGGATCGCCCCCCGCACAGATCCGTACGAGCGCGTTTACGCATACGGCTCTTCTGAAGAATGAATGGCGTAGAGCGAACCCCAGACTGCGGTTTGCTTCACGCACACCGTCCAAACGCTGGGACATGCAAAATTCCTGCTCTGAGTCAGGAGCATGTGCGGTTGAATGATGTTCTCCTTCAGCTGCGCCCTTCCCTCCCCAACCTCCGCAGAAGCTATTGCCTCCTTGTTCGGCTGGTTCACCGGTACTACGACGCAGTCCGACTTCTCCAGCGCGTGCATGTCCGTCGTATGGCTTAGCGCCTTCACGGACCGACCTTCGCATTCTGCCGAAGGTGTGCTGGAGATCTCCCGGTTCTCGTGCATGTTGTTGTCTTAGCGTGCGCGGGTTCTTAGACTACGCAGGACCGGATAGCCACTCGCAAGTAACGCAGCTGCCGTATTGCCTTCCTCCACTCGGAAGGGAGTCGGCATCCTGATCTTCCGTCTTTTCGAAGCTCAATCGCCCGGCCCACCAATGCCTCTGTCTACGCTTCGGATCACACCTCGCGATGTCACCCGCAAGACTCGAGGTCAGGATGGATTCGCTACTTCCTTTCCTGCAGGGACTTGCACCCCTACAACATGCCGGTTTATCCCGGCGCGCTCCGCGTAGACGGTAATTCGCCCGTGACCATGCAGTTTTGGAATGCTACTTGCTGCCTGGACGGACACGAGCAATGATCTCATTTAATTCCTTCTCGACGTCCCGGAGACTGTCTTGCGCAGTTTGAAGTCGTTGCTCCATTTGTTGCAAAGTTGTTGTGCGATTGCCTTCTTCGATCTTCAAGGCAGCGATGTTTCCCTTGAGTCTCTCCACTTCATCAGTAAAATGCCTCTGCTCGTCTGGCTTCGATGTTCGGGTCAGAATGTCTTCCGCATGTTCCAATTCACTTGCAGATAGCTTCTGATCGCGCTGAAGGTCCAGCAGCCTCGATCGCGCATTATCGGCGTTCTCCATAGCCCGGTTTACGACGCTCTGTTGCAATTCAAGCTCCGTGAGAAGTATTTGAGTCGATTCGGTTACGCGAACGTCCTCGTGAATTCCACGGATTTCAACCAGTATCTGTCGCAACGTTTGCGAATCTGACTCTCGGTCTTGCCCGAAGCCTGTCACAGCTAGTGCGAACAAGAAGCATGCAGTGAACACGGTGCGCATCGTCATTAAAATTCCACTCCTGCCTCGCAGGGAAGCGTTCCGCAAGATTACAGGGCCCAGTGAGGGGGAAGCCAGATTTGTTCTGAGCGGTTTGTGGCCGATCCTTCCCTTACTCGTTTTGCACCAAAATTGGTAATGTCCGGATGGACGGTGATCCGCTCCTAATGAGAATGCCAGACGGCTCACACTAGCGGGATGCAGCCGTAAGTGTAGGTTAGGCCAACTGGTACAGGATCGTGCTTCGTGTTCCAGTGTGCGGCTTTTCGCAGCGCCGGAACAATTTCAAAGCAATCTCCTTGCGATCCATTTCTGTAAACGTCGAATAACTCCCGCGCCTGAAAGGCCTGATCTCCCACTTCGACATTCCGATCCTGGGATGCTTCATCCAGCAATGTACGTAGCATCAAGTCAGACAGGATCGGCAGTCCGTCCGCGTAACGCCCGCGTTTCTTCTCCAGCTTTGCTACGCTGTCGACCCAAATCAGCCAGCCGATGGCCTCTCGTCGTTCGTTTGGCACGTCGCTCTGGAGTTCTCGTTTCACTGCAGCTGCAAATCTCTCCGCGCATTGCGGAGATGCATTGCACGAGTCTGAATTCGTCAACCGATGCACGGCGATGTCGCGAATCCATGGAACCTTGTCGTCACGAGTTCCCATTCCATCGTCTCACTCCGTTCGCAGTGCTTTCAGCGGGTCGATTCGGACCGCGGCACGCGCAGGAATATAGCAAGCTACCAGAGCTAGAGCGGCTAACAGAGCGGGCGCGCCTACCAGCAGGCGCGGATCGTTGGTGCCCATTGCCAGCGCATCGGCAAGGACACTGGTTGCTGCTTCAAGCGCTTTGGATACTATCACCGCGCCGGCAAATCCCAGCATCGTTCCCACGGCGATGAGCGCAATGCCCTCGCGCAAGACCAGGCGCAACACCTGTCCCTTGTTGGCGCCCAGTGCCATTCGAATCCCGATTTCTCTTTTCCGCTGCGCGACCGCGTACGCGGTGATTCCTGCTAGACCGATGGCGCTCAGGATCAGCCCGAACCCGCCGATGCCGCCGTAGGTCCGCATGGCCGACCGAATCTCGCGGCGGCTGATGGCAAGTTGGTCACTCAGAGTCTCCACGTGAAATGGCACGAGCTTCGGATCCAGATCCGACACAACCTCGCGTATGGCTGCGGCCCCGTCCACTCCGGGCTTGGTACGCACCATGATCGTAATGCCGCCAGCAGGCGGGCGCGCAAAGTCATCTCGCGACAGGGCCACGTAGGCGATTGCTTGCTTGATGCCAATGCCACTCTTAAGGTCGTGCACGACGCCGACTACTTCATAGCTGCGGCTTCCGTTTTTCAAATGCTTTCCGATGGCATTGGTGCTTCCGAATAGCTTGTTCGCGGCTGTCTCGTTGATCACCACGGGCGAAGTGCGCGCGGCGTTGTCCGGCGTGGGCTCCATCAGGCTGCGTTCGTCCGCGTCACTGAACTCGCGTCCGAATAACATTGGCTCATCTAGCGCCCTAAAGTATCCGGCGCCTACTGACTCTTTGATCGCGGGCTGCTGCACCCGTTGGGCCGCCTGCGGATCGTCGACTATCAATTGCTCGCTGTCGTCGTCATCGACGGTGGAAAACGGCGGCAGCGTGGTCAGCGCGATACTCGAGAACTTGCCCGACTCCTTCAACCGTTGAGGGAGCGCGGCGAAGAGGTCGAGAGCCTTCTCCAATGTCTCTCCGTCGCGAACGGGATCGATGGAGGCCATTGCCATCGTCTTCGGGTCAAAGTTGGTTTGGACTTGATAACCTCGCACAAAGCCCATGAGCACAAACCCGGTGATCAGCAGCAGCATGAGGGAACCAGCGAGCTGTGCGGCCATGGCAAGGTTGCGGAGGCCGAAGCGGCGGTGGCCGGGAAGCTGCATGGCCGATCCTTCTTTCAGCGCGGGCGTCAGTTCCGACTTGGTAGCTCTCAAAGCAGGCGCCACGCTTAATCCGACCCCGCAGACGAGCGCCGCAACGAACGCAAACACCGCGGCGCGCCAGTCGATCGCTACGTCCGGCAACCCCGGCGTGTCGACGGCCTGGTGCAACTGGGCGTTCAGAACATTGAGCAGATAGGCCAGGCCGAAGCCCAGCAGGCCGCCGAGAAGCGACAGTAGCATTCCCTCACTTATCAACTGGCGCGCGAGGCGGAAGCGGCTGGCGCCGATTGACATGCGGATGGCGAACTCCTTGCGCCGGTTTGCGCCGCGGACCATCAGCATGGTGCCCAGATTCATGCACGCGATGACAATGACGATGCCCATTAGCACGCCGAAGAAACCTTCGAGTGCTCGCTTCAGTTCGGGGGGGATGGGTACGCGGGTTCCGGCGGGCAGCAGCCTGATGCGCCTGCCCTTGTCGGTCTGCGGCGGGGCCGAAGGATCGTTCAAATCGAGGCGGCGCGTGACACCATCAAGCGCGGATTCTGCCTGCGCGGGCGTGACGCCCGGCCCGAGGAACGCCAGCGTGAAAAACTCGCGCGCGTTGCGACGATGGAGTATGTCGTTGGCGAGTTCAGGGGCGACGGCGGCGGGCGCGGTCACTGGCACGAAAAGCTCAGCAGCCGATTCGGCTGCGAATGCGCCTTCAAACCCGCGTGGGGTAATTCCTACGATGGTCACGGCCTGTCCATTGACGCGCAGAACGAGGCCCACTGCGTCGGTACGAGATCCGAGACGCGTGTGCCAGAATGTGTCGCTGATCACTGCCGCGGGCGCATCTCCCGCGTGATCTATCGCTGGATTTAGGACCCGTCCGCGCTCGGCATCCACGCCCATCACTTGAAAGTAGTCGGGGGAAACCAGCTGACCGAAGATGCGTTCTTGTTTGCCGTCTGTCTGGCCCGGCAGGCGCACGTTGAAGGGCACGCGGGTCTGGAATGCAGCTACGCCCGCGAAGACGTTTTTCTGCTCGCGGTAACGCTCGACATAGAAGTAGGACACCGGTTTCTCCGCCATGACAAGGCGGCTGGCATGCGCGACGCCCTGCATGGGCCGCGTGAGCAGAGCCCAGTTGGAGCTGTATACGTTGGTGGTGAGCCCGATGGCGAGCCCCATGGAAAGAATGCCGACGAGCGCGAATCCCGGCGACCTAATAAGGGCGCCCATGGCATATTGCAGGTCGCGGCGCATCTCGGTCAGGTACTCGACCGGCAGGCGTACGGCGGCATCGGCCAGCAGCCGCGCCAATCCGATCCAGCCACCACGCTTTGCCAAGTGCGCTATGGCCGCTTCGCCCGTCTCCAGCATTTCGTCGCCGTGTGCAAGCTTGAACTCATGGGGAAATGCTTGCGTCAGACGCTCGTACACACGCTGCGATCGTTTCATTCCGTCACCATTCGCCGTTTTGCATGGATTACGTGGACCAGACCTTGGAGACGCTCGCATTCGCCGTCGAGCACCTGACGGCCGAGCAATGTCAGCCGGTAGTAGCGGCGGCGAGCGTCGTCGAGTTCGGGCCGCGGGCGCTTGCTTGACTCTTCGATGAGTTCAGCCTCGATCATGCGTTTCAAAGAGCCGTAAAGCGTTGCCGGCCACAGGCGGACCTTGCCCATGGTGCGATCGAGGACTTCCTGCATGATGCCGTAGCCATGCTGTTCTTCGCCGGCAAGGGCCAGCAAGATGTGAAACCACTGGGGTTTTAAGGGCAGGAAGCGTTCTGCTTGCTTCTTGGTCATGATGAATATCTATATTGATCAATATAGATACTGTCAAGTGGGCAGAACGTCCGTTTTTCAGTCCTGAGTGGATAGTGGCCGATCCGGAAGTGTCGTTAGCAAGTACTGTCTTACGTTATCCCGCTCACGCCAGCGCAGGTTCATTCACCGGGATCCGAGTCACTGAGATGACGCTGATGTCGTCTTCCTGGCCGAATGTTTGCGCTGTATTTGCAATCTCGGCGGCCCATTCGACGCTACGCAGCATCTCGCGAACGCGCTCGAAGCCGAATAAGTGGCCATCGGCGTCTGTGGCTTCGGCGATGCCGTCGGAAATCAGCATCAGGCGGTCGCCCTGATTCAGGTGGAAGCGCATTACAGAAGACTCGGCCCCCTCGACCATGCCCAGAGGCAACGCGCCTTCCATCGGTAGCGGTTCCCCGTTTAGATAGGGTGCCACGTGCCCGGCGTTGGCGAGAGTTACTGCGTCGTCCGCTGCGATGCGCATCGCAAGGCATGTAGCTTGTGCGTCACCGCGACCCATCAATCGCCTGTTTAGGGCGCCGAGCATAGCCTGCGGCTCGTCGTTCGTCTCCGCTGCTGTCCGAATTGTCCCGACCAGTAGCGCAACTAGCATTCCCGCTTTCAGTCCTTTCTCGGTCACGTCTCCGGCGACGATCAACAGGCTGCCGTCGGTCGAGTGGGGAAGGATCTGAAAGAAGTCGCCTCCCACCTCGCGCGCGGGGCGATACTCGCTTTCGATCACCATCCCCGGCAACGTGGTCCGCGCCTCGGGCAAAATCACCTGCTGTACCTCCTGCGCCTGTTTCACATCCAGCGCCATCAGCCGCTGATGGTGAAGTGAGAGGAGGAGCCGGTGGAGCAGCAGCAGTGCCAATGCTGCGACCAGAAGCAGATACGCCATCTGGGCAAGCGCGACTTTCACGCCAAAGGGAAACCAGGACATGTGGATATGCAGGACGGCAAGTTCATCCTGAAACATCTCAATTCCCAACAGCGCGACGGCAGGTAGGACCAGCCAGCCCTCTAGTCCTTCCCGGCGGATCCCTGGATAACGATCCACACCAGCAGCGCGAAGAAGAGCGGCCGGACAGCCAGTGAGACCAGGTGAAAACCAGCGGCGACCGGATGCGGAACGAGTCCGAGAAAATCGTTTCTCAGACATGGAAATTCTGTAACCTCAGATGACATTATAACATCATAATGACATCGAACTTCTATATGCGAAATTCGATTCAGAAGGAGACACTCATGCCAACGCAATCCATAACTGCTACAGAAACTCGCATTTCTTCAGCCATGCAGCGATACGCCGCGCTGCCACTTCGCGCAATCGTCGGCGGGGGCTTTATCCAACACGGTTGGGCTAAGATCGTGAAGGGCCCGGATGGCTTCGCAGCGATTCTGCAGGCCCTGCACGTTCCCTTCCCACATCTGTCGGCGTACCTCACGATTTCGATAGAGTTGCTCGGAGGAGCAGCACTTCTTTTTGGCGCCTTTATCGCATGGGCAAGCGTTCCGGCGGTGGTTGTGCTGCTAACCGCCATGTTTTCGGTCCATTTCCCCTATGGCTTCAGCTCCATCAAAATCAAGGCGATCGTGGATGGTCGGGCGCAATTCGGACCTCCGGGATACGAATGCGACCTCCTCTATATTGCATGCATCCTGGCTCTCGCGTTTCTCAACCCAGGCCCGTGGGCCATTGATAGTTATCGCTTGCGGAAGCGCAACGCCTGAGTTCCTGCCGAGTTTCCCGGATGACGAAGAAGCTTCGTGACGAACCGGACGATATCACCTCGATAAGACAGTACTTCATAGTCAACCGGCTGATTGCCGGTTGTCAGCGAGGTTCGCTCGATCTGAAAGATCGGAGAACCGACCCTTACCTGAAGGGCGTCAGCGAGAGCCTTGGTTGCGATCACCGCCTCCAACTCATAGTCTGCTTCGACCAGAGGGACTCCATATTCTTCTTCGAGAAGAGTAAAGATCGGATGCAGCCGTAGATCGTTGCGTACGATCTGCTTTCCAAGGGAAAGGGGTAGATATGTCTCATCAAAAGAGATCGGCATGTCATCGGCGAGCCGCACCCGCTTGATCTGCATCACTTTTGTCCCTTTCGCCAATTGAAGGCGTTCTGCAACGCGCGCCGAGGCGGCAATGATACCCTTACTTACCACACGGGCAGTGGCTCTTCGCCCGACAGATCTCATGTCCTCGACGAAGCCCGTTAGCTTTGTGAGTTCAGCTTCTATCCTCGGCGTCAGAACGAAGGTTCCAAGTCCACGACGAATTTCGAGCAAGCCTTGGCTAACCAAATTCTGGATCGCACGACGAACGGTGATGCGGCTCACCTGGAATCGCCGAAGCAATTCATCTTCGGTAGGTAATTGATCTCCGGGGCGATACTCGCCCTGGGCAATCTCGGTGGCAATGGTTTCCTCGATTCTGGCATACAGCGTCGATGCTGGCATAATGACAATATAACGTCATGTCAATATGTTCCAACCGGGTTGTCCCTTGTCAGGACCTGATATTCGCTCATGACGAAGGTGGGGAGCCCCGTTACACGGAATCTGCGGCCTGGTTGGTGCAAGAGACACTTCAGCCCGCATTCACCAAAGTAGTTTTCTTCATCCCACGACTAACGACTTCAGGCCAACGCACTCATTGATGTCTCCCAGACTTAGGTAAACGGAAGCGCGTCTATCGGTACTGACGCGTCTGCCTCCGCCAGTTACTATTACCGTCGAAGGAGGGATGCGAGCCATGCTTCTGATCAAAAGATTCGTCGTCTGTCTGCTTGTAACGGCATCTGCCTTCGCCCAGGCACAATCATTCGCAACCATCGACGTGAAGCCTGCCCGTTCAGTCGATCCGCAACCCAATCGGGTAAGAGTTCTTCTCAACGGGGATCTGATAGGCACTTCGGTCAATGCGATCACGCTAATCAGCGAAGGCTACAGTGTTCCAGCCAATCCATCAGAGCGGCTCTCCACTCTTCCTCCCTGGGTTTACAGCGAGAGATACGACATCGAGGCGAAGGCTCCATCCAGCGCGGGGCAATTAAATCCGTCCGACGGGAACACCTCGAAGCTGGTCCGCGATATGTTTCGTCAAGTGCTCGCGGATCGATTCCACCTCGTGATGCGAACCGAGTACAGGACCATACCGGTGTACGCTCTCGTCACTGCTCGCGGCGGCGCAAAGCTCCAGCAATCAAACCTCTCGCGTTGCATCCTCGATACCGCTCGGGATGGCTGCCACAGCTTCCTCATAGGCTTCGGCCATCCCCTGAATGCGAGAGCAGTCGATATGGACGACCTCGCTCGCTACATCGAGAACTGGACAGATTTGCCGGCTATCAACAGAACCTCGCTCATCGGTGTATTCACAATCACCACCGAGGGTTGGCGGCCGATGCGGCTGCCCCCGCCACCGCCCAATTGTGCAGGAAACATGGACTTCACACACTTGCAGACCATCGGCACCGCCCTCAGCGGTCTTGGACTGGAACTTCACAAGGAAGTCGCAACCCTTCCGGTCTACACAGTGGAACAGATCCAGCGCCCATCGGTACATCAGGAACAATAAGCCGTCTTGGTTCCGGAAACCTGCTTCTCCTAGCGCCTTCTCAAATGCCTGGGTATGATCCGCGAGAGAACACGGAGGCGTCGCTCTTCAAGTGACTTTCTATACACACCGCCCAGTTCCAAGGGATTAATACACGGCCTGTGTGATTTCTCCACCGGAGCGCCGGAGAGAGTGCATCAGGCGGCCTCATCAAATTCTTCCGAATCGCCGGCCTCTTCGTCTTCAATGGATTCGGCCAGAATCTCCTCTTCTTCATCCGATCCGGCTGTCGTAGCCGCCGGTGGCGCTGCGCATCGAAGAGGCTCGCCGTCCTCGAAGGTTCCTCCTTAACCGGCTGCGCCGGCTTTAGGGTATCGGTGGGCGTAGTCGTCTCCGGCTTGGGTCAGGAGAAAGTGCCGCATTTTTCGAGGACGCAATACGGAACGGCATGACCGCCGGACTCCGGTCAAACGTCTTCAATCGGAGGCCGCCAGACCTTCGAACCGAAGCGAGTGGCAAGTCCACAGTTCGGCTCGATCATGACGTGGATCTTAGAAGAGGGGTTGCGGGATGGCAGAGACAGACGGAAGAGGGCTTTACTGGAGAGTCAACCTATGGCCTCGAAGCGAAACTTGAGGAAGGTCGTCCACAGCCCTAGCGAAAGCAATTAGCCTATCCTTCACGTTCCGCGAAAGAACTTCGAGATCTCCACCTTCGAAGTAGACGAGAGCCTTGAGGCATTCGCTGGGCTGAAAGGCCGGCCCAAATAGGGCGCGAGCGGCTCCCAGGCCAAGTGCGAGGGATGTTCCGCTTTCGAGAATTGCTGCGATATCGGAGTAGTCCTTTGCCTCTACACGTTGCAGGATCACCTTGAGTTTCGTCCCCAGCAGGTCCTCAGGCGATGCAACTTGGGCGACACGGTCAGTCGTCCACTGTGGTACTCCCACTCGTCCGAAGTTGATTGAGCCGAAAAAGGAGATCTTTACCGTATCGCTCGATCCTCCATTAGGTGAAACAAGAAAGGTCAGCGTGTCGGGCCTGTCTTGAAGTACCCGGGCTGCTCCAAGCAAGGGCAAGGTTGCAAAGAGCACGCCGCGGTCGAGGGGAGCGTCACAGAAAAAATCAAAATCAACCGAAGTGCGGTGACCAAGTCTGAGTGCAATGGCGGTTCCTCCATAGAGAGCAAACCCGAGGGTTGACGCCGGTTGGAGATCCGGCCAAAGGAGTCGTTGGGCTTGAGGAAGAACTTCGAGGCGAGGTGAGAGTTCAGACATCAGGCAATCTCCGTTCAGGTAAGGCAGGCACCTTGCCGGGATCGCTGAGACCGGTACGATAGTGCCAGTAGGTCCAGGATCTCGCGTTGAACTGGCCCACTTCTGCGTGCTTCAGCACCTCACATAAATACGCCATTCCAGCCGCATGAACAACAGATTGAACATCGTCATAGTCACCAATGTCCATCACCTGCGCCACAATCCGCTCGGGCCGCGCGATAGCTTCCTCGGGCGTCTTCCACCAGATATATTTGCTTGCGAGTTTCTCCAACAGATCAGTTCTCAATGGCATAAGCGATCTCTTTGCTCCTTTGCCAAACGCGCAGGACCCTTCAAAACGAACGAACTATCCATTTCACTCGATTGTCCAAGTTGAACAGCTCGCGGAGATCGAACAGCACGATTGTGCTTTCTTTACTATTCTATCGTGTCTGCGGGCCGACAATCGAACACAAGTCAATATGTTTCAATGAATTGGAACCAAAGTCGAAGCTCTAACGCTGCTAACGCTTGACCCGATGTTCGAGGATGGCCTGCGGCAGAACGGAATTGATGGGGATGGTCCTTCCCTCGCCGGCCGCGGTCTTGCTTTCCCCCACTTGCAGGTAGCCTTTGTCCAGATGGATCTGACCCAGGTGAGCGCTTTGATCTCCGCGTCACTCATCCCAGCGTTCAAAGCGAGCGTCAGGGCAAGCTGGATGAGTGGTGAACGGGATTTTCGGGAATATGTCGCGACCGGCGCCTCCTGCGGCTGCAACTCCACAACCGTGACTCGTGCCGAGGATGCGCAAAAAAGAAGCGATCGCCTTTGCGTTTGAACTCTGAAATTAGAAGTCGAAGTGCAGCGACATCTGCACCTGACGCGGGCTGCCGATCGTGTGCGTCACGATGCCCAGGCTCGCCGGACAGTTATAGAAACTGGTGTTTGTCTGGTGCCCGTTGGCATCACAACCGGTTGGTAGAGGTGTCAAGTCTCCGGACGGGAAGGGGTTGTAGCCCTGGTTTTGGGACACCTCATTGCCGGGGACATCGAAGCTGCTGGTGTTGGTGAGGTTGTAGACATCGAAGGTGAACTTGAGGTTGTACTGCTCCTTGATGGAGAAAACCTTCACGAGCGATGCATCAGCGCGCTTTTGAAACGACTGACGGAAGATATTGCGCTGGCCGGTTGCGAAGCCGGTTTCATAGGGATCAGAGGAGGGAATGGCGCCATTGAGGCTCCCCGCCGGAAGAAGGGGCAAGGTGAAGCAGGCGGGGTCCAAAGCAGTTTTGCCGCCTGCATAGAACCATGCTCCGGAGGATTTGGTCTTGGCGCTCTTGGCGGTGCAGCCTTTGGCGAGCGGCACGATGGGATTGGTGATGCCGTCTGCTGTGGAATAGTAGATGCTCCCCACAGCGCCTGAGAAGTCGATAACGCTGTAGGGCTGCCCGCTCTGCAGGACGGTTAGGCCAACCATCGACCAGCCGTTGATGGCGTAGCCGGCCAGCGAATGCTTTCGCGCATAGTCAGGCACGCGGAAGATGTAGTTGAAGTTGATGACGTGGGTGCGATCAAAGTCCGCCGAACCGTATCCGCTACGCAGATCGAGAGGATTGTTGCCGTTGTAAAACAAGCCCAGACCGCTCTGTTCGTCGAGCGCGTGGGAGTAGGTGTAGGATGCTCCGACCTGAATGCCGTGGCTCATGCGCTTTTCAAAGTGTGCCTGGAGTGCGTTGTACGCATCGACGCCCGCAGCCTTGTAGGTGATGGACTCGGCTGCGTAGCCGATGTAGGGAACGCGCAGATCGACGTTTCCGCCTTCGTAGTTGGCCTGATAGAAGGAACCGTCGTCCAACTGGCCGAAGCCGACGTTGTATCCGTAGCTGTAGTTCTGCTGGTAGGTGCTGCCGGCGAGCAGCGGGTTGGATGGAGAAGCGATATTGGGCTGATTGAATGGCACGGGGACGACCTGGTGCCGGCCCATGTTGCCGACATAGCCGACTTCAATGGCGAGATCATTGCGAGGCTGCCATTGAATGTCGAGGGTGTAGTTGAACGTGTAAGGGAGCTTGTTGGTGCGGTCGTAAACACCGAGCGAGATAGGCTGCCCGTTGTTGATGACTCCATCGGCGCCGTCGCCAAAGTTCACAATGCTGTACGCATTGGGCAGATAATTCGCTAGGTCTGAAGCTTTGGGATCGTTCGGCGCTGCGTGTTGAAGGGTTGTGCCGTAAGGGTTCTCGAGATTGCCCGACTGCGGCGTAGGAGGACCGTTTGGCGGTTCAAACCCACCATTACCGCCGCACGTTGGAACGTAAAACAGGTAAAGAGATTGAGACGTCGTCGGGCAGCTTGAGGCATTCACAAACGGCAACTGCTGGTTGACGCCGAACGGACCGCCGGTTACCGTACCGATTGCATAGCCCGGCGAAAAGTAGCTGAAAAGCTCGCCGCGATCGTAGTAGATGCCGCCGCCGGTGCGGACTACCACTTTGCTGCGCAGAAAGGCTGGCTGCCATGCAACGCCGATGCGCGGAGCAATTCCCCATTGGCGGCCGGTCAAAGTGGTGGAACTCACACCCGAAGTTCCGTTCTTGTTGTTGCCGGCAATAATCAAGCCGGAATCTTCGATGGTGTCGCTGCCGGCGTTGTACTTGTAGCGCGTCGGGTCGAAGTTGAAGAGGCGTCCGTACTTTTCCGTCAGGCCGCCATCCCAGTCGAAGCGGACGCCGGCGGTGAGCGAGAGCGCTGGTGTGACCTGGAACTTGTCCTGGACATAAGTGCCCAGCTGCTTGGCGCGATAGTAGCGGTTGGCATTGCCCTGAAGGAATGAGGTGACATAGAAACCGGTGGCCGAACTGCCGGGGGTAACAAATCCCTGCACAAACTGGCTGAAATCGTCTGTCGCAACGGTGCCAGCATTGGTGCGCTTATCGATGGTGTTGAGCTGGGTGTAGGTGTAGTTGGCGCCGAAACTGACCGTGTGCTTGCCCACAGTCCAAATGGCGGAGCCAGAGGGAGCGAGGCGATTTTGAAATACGCCGGTGTTGGCTGCCTGTCCTTCGGCGTTCGGGCCAATATTCAGGATGGCCTTTGACGGTTGTCCGACTGGTTGATATTTGCCGAGCACGTCGTAGATTGATATCCCGGGAAAATATTTCGATCCGAATACGTTGATAGCTGAACTGCCAGCTGCGCCGCCGGGAATGGAATCCGGCCCGAACGCCTGCTCGTTGGTGCCATAGTTCTTTTCGCGCAGTACACCCAGTGTCTGTGTCGTGCTGAGATTGGATTTGATGAGATAGCTGTTGGTGATGGAAAAGACCTGCGCGCCGGAGTCGAGGTGCTCAGTGAAGCCGGGAACACTGGAATAGGAATACGGCGCCAGCGTGGGGTCGTGCTGGTAGTAGTACTTCAAAGACAGGGTGTCTTTCCTCGAGGCATTGTAGTCGAGGTCGGCAACACCGAGATCCGCCTTGAAAGTGCCCGTGCCGGGGATGAAGGCGTTGTCAATGTGGGCTGCACTGATGTCCGAGGTTGGGACGCTTTGATTGGGGATGAGCCACTTTCCAGGTTCACCGGGAAGAGCTGGCGAGTTGAACAAGGCGAGAGCGAGGGGATCGACGTTGGCGGCCGTGATCGTGTTGCCGTTGATGTCCGAAAATGCGTCGTTGGCCAGAGCTGCCAGGGTCGCGGCGTCGCGTTGATCGCTCAGCCCAACGGGTACATCGAGGAAGCCGTCACCGACCTCCTGGTCTGTAACGCGCAGGTGCTGATAGGAGAGGAAGCCGAAGAGTTTGTCCTTGAGAATCGGGCCGCCGATTGAGCCGCCCGCCGTGTAACGGTGCAATTGCGGCACTTTCAGGTTCTGGGGGATGCTCGGATCCTGGTTGAAGAAGAATGGCGCAGCATTCAACCAGTCGGTGCCACGTCGGAGGTAGGCAGTGCCGTGGAAGGAATTGGTTCCGGCCTTGGTGCTCAGGTCGATGTGCGCACCCGATGTTGAACCCTGCTGCGCGTCGTACATCGAAGAGTTCACGCGAACCTCTTCGAGCGATTCAGGGGCGGGCGTGGGAATGGCGTTGCCGATGGAAAGATAAATCGAAGCAGTCGAGGGGATCACGCCACCTGCGCCGATGCTGCTGGATACGCCAGTGCTGTTGATGACACGTGCGGATGGCACCTGGCTGGTGCTTTTGCCGTTAAACAGATTGCTGGCGTCGACGCCGTTCAACGAAAAACTGTTGCTGGTATCGCGCTGTCCATTGGCCCAGATAGGCGCATTGCCGAGACCGCTGTTGGATCCGGTTCCACCGGGAAGCTCGGCGTTAACGCCCGGTGAAAGAATGGCCACGCCGGTGAAGCTACCGGTAGAGAGCGGCACGGCGTTGATCTGCGAAGTGTCGAGTACGTAGCCGACGGTGGTGTCGACGGCATTCATCAGTGGCGAGGCTTCGACTTCGACGGTGGTGGTGGTCTGGCCCACTTTGAGCGCTGCGTTAACCGTTGCGGTTCGATTGGCCTGGACGGTGATATGCTGGGTCTTCTGCACGTCGTATCCGTCGGCCGTGTAGGTCAGCGTGTAGGTGCCGATGGGCAGGTTCACCAGCGAATATGTTCCGGACGCGCTGGTCTTGGTGGTGCGTGTGAGCGATGTCTGCTCATCGACCACGGTAATGGCCACATTGGGGATGACGCCGCCGGACGCGTCAGTGACCTCGCCGGTAAGACCACCAAGCGTCTGCTGGGCCAAAACGGCTAAAGAGAACAACGCTGCGGCTGTGGCGAATGCAAACAGCCGGGAAATCATCAAGGAACGAATGCACATGGAATACCTCATTTGCTAGCCTTGGAATGAGCTTTTCAGGACCCTTGAAATGGAAAAGCTCACAAAGATGAGTTCAGAGGTGCCGAATCACCGGAAAGTTGAAGATTGGTCGTTCACTGATACACGTCTGCCGGAGTATTTTGTACGAAATCTGGAATTCTCAGCGTGACGTGAGAATAGCAATCGCCGCATAAAATTCATCTAAGGATTGCGTGGATTCAGAGACTTGCGAGGTCTCATCGGTCGAGTTTGGGGCTATTTGTGACAGGATATTCACGAACCTGACCTCGTTTTTCACAATTCAACGATTCGAGCGATTGGATGATCTGAAATCGAGCTCGGCGGAAGCTGTTTTCAGACCGGACAACGGGAAAGCGGAGGCTAGGATGGTGGATGCCGAAATCTCCGTCGCAGCCCGGTTCGCACTTGAACGCGTGAAGCGGCTCGTAGCCTTAGCAATTCAGAGGTTCACCAGTGATTACGCGCTTAGCGAAACTGTTGCGGCTCGCGGGAATCGCGTGAGTGGGCACTCGTGAACCTAGTACATGCTCTGCGCGGGCGGCAAGTGTCTTCAATGCTGAGAACGAATGGCTGTGATGGCGCTGACGCTTTCGCTGCCGACTTGGCTGGTGGCATTTCTGGATGTAGGCGGGGAGTGGTTCCTGAGGTGGCAGTCGCACATGTGGAATGATCAGGAAGAGGCATTTCGCATGTTCCTGATTATCGGATTTGTGCTGCTGCTGAAGCTGGATAAAAAAACGCAAGCGTAACGCTTTCAGTCGTTGATGACGGCTGCCTGCTTGCGCCGTACGGTGTACCAGGCGAGGCCCGCAGCGATGTAGAGCAGGTAGATGTACGGAAGTCGCGCATGGGCGACGTCGGCGGTGGAGCGCAGATCGAAAACGGCGATTAAGATCACAACCAAAACGGCGACCAGACTGACTGCCGCGACAAAGTGTGAATGCTGACCTCGTGCACGTTGCGCGAACGGCAGCGCCAGCGCGACGAGCGCATAGGCGGTGAGAAAGCCGAAGACCGATAGAGAGCCTAGCAAGTCGTATACGTCGGACCCGCTGACTCCGCGCATGGCCATCACAGCGCTTGGAATGAAAACTACGCACGTGGAGAGCACAACACCCGCCACTGGAGTGCCGTGGCGCGCACTGGTTTTTTCGAAAAGCGCGGGAAGCAGTCTTTCGCGGGCCATGCGCATCAGCACGCGCGACGCTGCGGTTACGCAGGCGAGCACGCAGGCGACCATACTGATGAGCGCGCCGAAATCGATGCCCGTGCCCAGCGGCGCGACGCCGGCCTTGTCAGCGAGAAAATGCAGCGGACTGGTAGTATCGCTTAACTTGCCTGATGCGCCGCGAAATCCGAGCACCTCAGAGTATGAGCAAAGCATAAAGAAGATTCCGGAAACGATTGCGCATTGGATCACGGCTCGCGGAATGGTGCGTAGCGGATTGCGCGCTTCGCTGCCAAGCGTGGTGGCGCTTTCAAACCCCACGAAGCTGAACATGGAAAGCACCAGTGCGGGGCCGAGGCTGGAGAAGGAAACGCCACGCAGCCTGAATTGATCCATATCGAGATGAAATCCGAAGTGGATTGGCATGACCATAAGAACTATGCCGATGAGGCTGACGGAGCAGATCTCGATCCAGAGCATCAACTCGGCTGAGAGCTTTACATCGCGATATGCAACAAAGCCCGCGGCAAGGCAGACGATGGCAAGCGTGACGAGGATCGGCGGGGTCCAGTGAAGGAATTGCTGCGAAAGCACGTTGGTGTAGTAGAGCGCGCCGCCTGCGACGGAGGCCGCGGTGGCTAAATAGGCGAGCAACAATCCCCAGCCGGCCGCTACACCAAAGACGGTTGGCAATGTTTCTGCTGTGTAAGTGTAGAGCGATCCCGGAGAAGCGGAGAGCCGCGCAAAACGGCTGACGCAGAAACCGATGAGCAGGATTGTACCGGTGGCAAGCAGGTAAACGAGCCAGGTAGCATTGCCGACGATCGCAAATACGAGGGGGATGGTCAGCGAAGGAGAAGTGGAAGGCGCCATGGCGGAGACGGACTGAGCGAGCGTCTCCAACGGCCCCAGAACTCCGGCGTGCAGGCCGTAATCGTCTTTTGCAGTTCGCCCCGGATACACCTCAGCCGTCGCGTTGCTTGAGTTGCCCACCAGTCCGTCTTTCGCCGCAGATTTGTCTTACTGGTTGTGTTAGTCTCGCCCGTGGTTTCCGTTGAAGTCAAGCCGGGAAGGGTAGACTGTGGACGATGTCTGTCGCTGCCATCATTGTCGCCGCGGGCTCAAGCCGCAGGCTTGGCGAGCCCAAGCAACTGATCTTGAATGACGGCGAACCTCTATTGCAACGCGGCAATTCGATGGGCTGAAGAAACGGGCGCGTCGCAGATCTCTCGCTTAGTGAACAAATCGGAGAGATCATAGGCCCGAACGAGCATGCCGTTGTCATGGATGGCAACAACCTTTCCATGGCCGACGTTGCGCCAATTGTCGATGGTGATGAGGAATCAGGTGTTGGTTACAAAAAACTTGACGGGCGCATTTGGATTGAGCAGCGAGGCACTCGCGACCTAACGGTATGACTGGTCCTTCTGCCGATCAAAGAATTCTGCTGTAGCGAATTGCCCTTTCACTTCACCGCTGAACCCGACGGTATCTCCGATGCTTTTGCCGGGAACCACACGGACAAAATGAGTGTTGTGGTCAACCTGGACATAAACCCCATTTTCGAGTAACGTCCGGTTTGGCTGTGACACACCCGCAATTCGACTTTAGCTCTCAATCGGTACGCCTGGGACGGAGGGATTTTCGAGATGCAAGTGTTTTGCCTCGATCGTCATCAAGACCTCTGTAGAGCTTGAAGACTGATCCAGAGATGCAGCCGAAAAGCGAAATCGGTAGTGACCGTCGGTCAAAGGCTCAGCATTCAAAACGCTGATGTAGTCATTCGGAATTGGCCCAGCCGGGTCGAACAAGACCGACCTGACATCAAAGAACACCAATAAGCCATCGACGATATTCTCGTCGTTATAAAACTCCCAGCAGCTCGGGCGACGGGATCGTTCTCATAACGCGACCCAAGGTCGTGAGGAACCGCGCAGATGGCCAGCACCGGAACCTTGATCGACGTGTACTTCTGCTTACCCATCAGGATGGCTTTTACAATGGGGGACGCCTCAGGCGGCTTGGATGCGGCGGCCGGCGGCTCGGGAATTTTGGCCAGATCATCTTCCTGGGTTTTCAGGTCCTCTTCAAACTGAGGAAGGATCGATCGCTGGAGTTCCTTGAGTGCTGCTTCCTGTTCGCGCGGGCCCGCGGACGAAACCAGATTTTTCAGCCTCCGCTTCAGGTCGGCGGCGTCGATGAGGAGATTACCCTGCACGGGGTCATAGAAAGCGTAGGCAAAGGCGGCATCTAGATGGATGAGATCGGCAATTTTCTCGGGGTGCCTGGAACCGATGGAGCTGAGTTCCTCGCCTGCGATGGATGGGACGGTCGAGCTTGAGAGCCGCGATGACGGCGAGCACATCATCTCCGAGACGATCAGCGGAGTAATTGTCCCCGCTGGGAACGGGAGCACGGGAAAGCCCGTAACCGTGCCGAGTGATGCCGTAGACGTGATAGGAGGTGATAAGCTTGGGCGCCAGGCCATGGACAGAACAATTGCAAAATGTGCCTTGCTTGCCTCTGTGGCGTCAGTTGCTGCTACAGCATCCGCTCAGCAGCCCGCGTCGCCCCATGAAACACCAGAAGATCTCAGAACTTTGGTTGCCCCTGCACCGATCCGAGCATCTTGAGGCAAGCGCCGCTGCCGAACCGAGCGCGCCGGGCTTGAATGAAGCTCGTGCTGAACGATTATCGGATGGACCGCGCCGCAGCTAGCAACTCGTTTGCCCGCGGCCTCACTCGGATATCTTCGGTGAAATTTTCCCAGCGCACAGTGCCTGAGCGATCAATCAGGAACTCCGCCGGCCGGGCGATATCGGTTCCATCCGGACCTCCGCGTGGGTGCAGGAGTTCGTAACGTCGAATCACCTCCGCCTTCGGATCGGAAAGAAATGGGAAGGTGTAGCCCCGTCTGTGACGGAGATTTTCAGAAACTTCTTGAGCATCAACACTAATGGCGACTGGCAAGATTCCCTGTGCCTCAAATTCCGGTAGAGATTTTTCGATACCTCGTAACTCGAGGTTGCAATACGGTCACCAGTATCCTCTGTAAAAAACCAGGAGAAGAGCTTTGGGCGGCTCCTTGCTTGCTGAACCAGAGAACAACTCGGTCAGCGAGACGGAATGCCCGGTGCTATCCGGCAACGTAAAATCTGGCACCCGCTGCCCTACTTGCGGAGCAGCTGCGGACTCTCGTGGGATGTGTCGTGCGCTCCAGAAGAAAACCATTGCTCCAGCTAGAAACAACAGGGAAAACCCCGTTGCCAGGGCGCTGGAAAGCTTTCCTTTATAGGCCGTCGGTTGCCCAAACGTCTGCCAAAGACCAAAGAGAACAACGAAAAAGCCCATCAGCGAAAGCAGGAGGCTGATCCATGGAACCGGAGCCGGGGGAAAACCCGTGAACGGCAACCCGTTCGTAAAGGCGCCGAGTATCGTTAACAACAAGCCCATCCATGGGGCGAGGGTGCGCTTTCGTACCGTGGTATCCATTGCGATTTGAGTGTAGCACCGAGCTTAAGTGCGGCAGTGAATTCATAGTGACAGAGTGGAACAGTGAGACAGTGAAGCTGGTTCCCCTTTTCGATACAGCTTGCGGCAGCGGATTGGCCAGAGAAAGTGCCGGATTGAAGAGTGGGCACTGTTGAGGGAGAAGGGGCAGAGAGCAGTTAAGTGATGAGTGCTCAGTTTGGAAGGACACAGTGGGAAGAGTGAAGTGGTCGATTCACCCGGTTGACCGCTTGGCAAGAATCACCTCCCCCCGACAAATGGGTTGAGCCGAATTCTTAAGGGTTCACTAGGAGTGAGGGATTTAGCAAAACTGGAATTACTTCCGGTTAGACGGTGATTCTCCCATAATCCTTCATATCCCCCACTTCCCATTCTCACTGGGTCTCAACTACCTACTCTTTGGAGCGGCATCAAATTCACTCGCCGATACCTTTATGTACCCATGATCATTCTTGGGATCCGGTTTAAGGAAATGGCCCGGCCTCCACATCGAACCGTCTGCAAAATGAAAGTCGCGTAATCCAAACTCGCAAGCTGTCGGGCTTGCATTCCTCTTTAGACGAGAACGTAGACCCGTCGAATCGGAGTCCACTGAGAAAACAATTTCGCCGTTGGATGGCACGGAAATCATTGGACGTGTTTTGGGTGCGTCAGTGGGTTCCGGGTTGTCAGAGGACTGCAAGAACCGTTGAGGAGGGCCACCTTGAACAAGTATGTCGAAGATTGCGAAAGACTCATTCGGAACCTGACCGAACCCTGGACAGTTGACTTGAAGCCTTCCAGCAACCAAAGTTTTCATGAATACATTTTTTACGATGATCTGGGTGTGGTCGATCCAGTCACGACGCACCTCGAAAGACGCCGGAGCCTCAAGCGTTGCCAGACTGTGAAATTGGCCATCGACCTTAATTCCAATAACCCGCACCGCATCGAAGGCGTTTCCTTTTTCCCGTCGTATTGTTGCCATGATGGTCTGCTGGGCGTGGCCCATGGTGACTGTGCAGAGTAGGAATGAGCTGCACAAACACAGAATCAAAGCGCCTTTTTTCGGCGCGATGTGCGATGGATGATTCACGGCACAATCTTAGTCCACCTGCGTGCATGGCGGTCGCGGATGGAGTAAATCCCGAATCGTGGCCAATCCTTCCCTTACTCGTTTTGCACCAAAATTGGTAATGTCCGGATGGGCGGTCACCCGCTCAGAGCCGATCTGCTCAGGGCGTTTTCCGTTTCGGCTTCGAACACTGGCAAGGACTATAACCGCACGCTATGCACAACCCGCGCTGCCGACGTTCTTGCGTTTTAGCGAATGCAGGAGACAGATGCTTGCTGAAGAGCTTCCAGTGCCGGAATCCCTTTCGTGACTGAGGAGATGATGATGGCGCCAGCTTTTCGCCCAGGGCTTGCAATTCGCGGATAGCGGCGTCTCGGAGGGCTGACGGCAGCAATGGCTCTCCACTGCCGTCGCTGAGACCCATACGCTGAGTCTCGATCCTGATGAGGTGTTCGGAAAGCTCTTTATCGCTTGCGCCGTGTCTCAGCAGAACATCGACACCGTCGATGTAGTTGTCGTATTCATCTGCGGCCTGCGGGACATCTTTCACTCCTATCGGGTCCCACTTGTCCATCAAGATGCGCCGTATGGAAGCGCGAAACTCGCTGAACTGTCCCTTTGGGTTCACGCTGCAATTATGCATGATCGCCACACTCGGTCGTAGTTCATGGGCGCCTCGTGGACAACTCGGACATAACCCCATTTTTCGAGTAATTTCCGGTTAGGCGGTTATTCGACCGGAATGCATGTTTTGCAAGTCGGATTACAATCTGGACGGGGTGTCGGAGCTGCACGCGCGTTCAATACGATCTGCGGGGTGCATTGCAAAAAAACGCCCCAAAGATCAATGAATTGGCCGTATAGTTTCGCGGCAAGGAGTTCGTCCTAGAGTGAAATTGAGATGGAAGCTCGGAATCGGATTATCGGTGGCATTACTCGCTACTGGCGCAGTCTGCTGGTTCACAAGCAGCTATTGCCGGTTTTGGATGTGGGAAGCCTATCAATCTGTTCGCCCGATTCCGCCGCGATGCAAGCAGAGAGCCGTCGACTTCCAGCGAGAGTGAAACGAATCGAAGCGAACGCCAAAATGTCGCTCAAACCGGGAACCAAAAAGGCCGATGTGACGGCCTTCTTTGCATCCGAGAAAATCCCGATGGGCTTCTATAAGATGGCTGGACAAAACGAGGCCAGTGGCCAGATTTTCGTGACGGGCCTAACCGAATGTGCAAGCGTCGCGTGCGGCGACGATTCAGCATTGATTGGCGTTCGGGTGGATGTTGATGAGAACGGGACCGTCGTATCCGATCCAGTGGTCGTAGGTATGTATACGGATTGCTTGTGAACTCGATTAATGCTCAGCGTAAACAACATGAACGCCAGCGTGTCTGAGCGC
>Ga0193726_1000161_pt1 | contig 92495 bp, 86 predicted proteins | sample H2c1metaG_FD_144928 | JGI IMG/M metagenome (GOLD analysis project Ga0193726, IMG submission 144928) | Soil microbial communities from a riparian zone of the East river system, Colorado, United States - H2c1 | ecosystem: Environmental > Terrestrial > Soil > Riparian zone | place: USA: East River... | reverse complement strand
GCGATGCAATCGATCGGGATCCGCAGCTCCTCCAGGACCTTGAGTACCCCCACATGCGCCCCGCCCCGGGCACCGCCGCCCGCCAGCACCAGACCGACTCGTGGCCGGTTGACGAACGCGCTCGGGGTCGACGTTTCTTGCGCAGCCACGTCGAACGTGATCAGCATGGCGACCGCCATCAGCAGGCAGGAGTAGCAGAACCGCGGCATCGTTGTCTCGCAGGCGGTCGACCGCCGGTTGCCCGCATAGGCTGGAAAGTCTATCGCCTCCAGGGGGCAACGACATTGGCCCTCGCATCGGACTTAAGTCCGATACCGGCCGCCGGCGGTGTCGCTGATGCTGATTTGGAGCTGCAGTCGAGTGGCCGGCGACCCCGCCGAATGTGAGGCCGACAATGGCGGTTGAGACATCGACCGAGGCGGGCACCTCGCCCATCGAAATCCGCGACATTGCGGCCGATGCGTATATCTACGGCTTTCCCCTGGTCGATGGCTACAAGACTCTTCACGCACAGGCGGTGGATACCGGCGGCTCAGACTTCAAGGCGCCATTCAATCAGATCGGCAACACGGCCAACGTATTCACGCCCGATGACAAAGCAATCATCACGCCGAATTCCGATACGCCGTACTCGTTCGTTTGGATGGACTTGCGCGCTGAGCCCGTGGTGTTGACGCTTCCGAGAGTGGATCCCAGCCGTTATTACTCGGTTCAGCTCATCGACCTTTACACCCATAACTTCGCCTATCTTGGGCGACGTGCAACAGGATCCCTCGGCGGCGCCTACGCAATCGCGGGGGCGGACTGGCGCGGACCACAACCTCAGGGCATCAATAAGCTGATTCGCAGCGAAACGCAATTTGTCTACGCGCTGTATCGTACCCAGCTCCGGGGTGGCAGCGACATCGACGCGGTGCGCAAAGTGCAGGCGGGATATGAAGTCGAAACCCTGTCCGCGCATCTGGGCACGCCGGCGCCGAAGCCCCCGCCCGGCATCGACTGGCTCAAACCCCAGCCGGATATGCTGGAGGGGCCTTCCCTGTTCCTCTATCTTAATTTCCTGCTCGCGTTCTGCCCCACCCCCCCGAGCGAGATATCGTTGATGCAGCGATTCGCCAAGATCGGCATCGGTCCCGGTAAGCCGTTCGACGAGGCAGCATTGCCAAAGGCGACTCGCGCCGCGCTCGCCTCGGGGATCGAGGACGGCAAACGGCAGTTTGCAGACTTCAAGAAGGCGAAGATAGATACCCACCAAGTCATGAGCTCGAATTTCTTCGGTACCCGCGCCGACCTCAAGAACAACTATTTGTATCGCTTCTCGGGGGCCCGGTTGGGCATTTACGGCAACTCCGGATCTGAAGCCGAGTACGTGGGCGGATTCGTTGACGCCGACGGCCAGCCGGTCGATGCGTCCAAGCATCAATACACCATGCGCTTCCCCGAGGGCCAATTGCCGCCCAATGATGCCTTCTGGTCGCTCACGATGTACAACGGCAAGGACCAGTTTCTGGTGGCCAATCCCTTGAAGCGCTATCTCATCAATTCCGCGATGGAGCCGCAACTGAAGCGCGACGCGGACGGCAGCATTACGCTGTATGTACAGTCGCGGTCGCCCGGAACCGACAAAGAGCCCAATTGGCTGCCCGCGCCGAACGGCCCGTTTTATACGGTGCTGCGCATTTATCAACCGAAGCCCGAAGTGCACAGCGGTCAGTGGAAGGCGCCGCCGCTACGCAAGGCAGTCTGAGGGTTGATCAAGTCATCGGCTACTTCTTGCCGACGCCGTGCGCGGCGTCGAGTTGCCGCAGCAGTATGCGCGCCCAATCGTCGGCCGCGCGCCGCGCCGCCTCCGCGTTGCTGACACTGGTGGTCCATTGCATCCGCATGGAGTCGGGGTCGCTCTTGTAGTCGATGACTCTCGCGATCAAGGCACCGGTCGGTGCGTCGCGCAGTTCCGCCACCAGACGCATATTGCCCGCCGAGAGCGTGTAGGTCCTGCTGATTCCGGGACTCATGACATCGGGCGCATTGATATATAGGTCACGGATGTCCGCTTTGATTCTTAGGACGCCGTCGCCCGGAGCATCGACCAAGGCATAGCGGCCGGAGTCATTGAGCGCCTTCGCGAGCCGCTCCCGCAAAATCTTGGCCAGACTGTCCTTGATCCTCTGCCTGTCCTCCGTCGTGACCCGCTGTCCGGCAGAGTCAGGATGCCAGGATTTGCTGAACGATACTTCCACCGGATCGAGCATGACTTTGCTGTAGCCGGACAGATCGGCGTCCGGAGCCGCGTACACCTTGTCCAAGCCCTTGACCTTGACCGGCGCCAGACCCTCGTCGGCCGGATTCGCATCCGGTGCATCGGCAGCGGCTCCTGTCACGGTGATACTCGCGGCGCCCACCACGGCGGCAAGCAACAACTCAGTCAGTTTCATGCTATTTCCCCTCCACGGTTTTGACTGCGGCGTCGCGCTCTTGCTTTCGATCCAGCACCAGGCGGTATGAGATGTAATATTTATAGATGTTGCGGACGTAGGTCACGGTTTCGCGGCCGATCTTATCCGCGGCGATGATCTCGACATTGTCGAACCACACATTGGGATCGAGACCGCGTTTCTCCGCCAGGCTGCGCAGCGTCATGATCTTGCTCGGACCGGCATTGTAGGCCGCGAACGCAAACAACGACTTGTTGAATTCGTCCATCGGCATATTGGCAAAGTACTTGTCGCGAATCGAGGCGATGTACTTGACCCCGGCATGGACGTTGGGTTCGATCTTGACGATATCTCCGACCTGCATGGCCTTGCCGGTCTGGGGCATCACTTGCATCACGCCGACAGCCCCGACGCGGCTGTGCACTTTCTGGTCGAGACGAGATTCCTGATAACCCTGGGCGATGATCAGCAGAGTATCGAAGCTGTATTGGTCGCCGTATTTGCGGAACAAGTCGATGGTTGCATCGAATTTCTGCAGTTCCTGCGGGGAGGTCGAGCTCTTCACGTACTTCGTGCTCTTGAGGTACTTGCGCAGCACCTCGTTGCGCGACGGATCGCTTTTCGGATGGTGCTTGATGAAGGCATCGATCGACTGTTTCAGCTGCGGACTGTTCTCGCGGAACATCCACGCGTAGGCGCCCCCGGAATTGACGGCAAGCTCAGGATGAGCCGCGATCTTGGGCAGCACCTGCGTCCACAACTGCATTTTCATGTCATCCACGACGACGAACTGTACCAGACCTGCATTGAGCATCTGCAGCAGATCTTCGTCTTCCAGCGTCTCCGGCGCCGGCCGCAGTTTCACGGGTGGCTTCCCGGCCTTCACCAATGCGGCGCTGAGCGATTGCAGATGATCGAAATAGGAACTCGACTCGCGGACGAAGACTTCCTTGCCCGACAGATCGTCGATGACCGCGAGAACCGGTGACTCCGGACCGCTGACGACGATCTCGTTGACGGGTTCGACGAGAGGAATGGAGAAGTCGATCAATTTGTCGCGGGCGGCCGTGATGGTGATCCCGGCCGCCGCGATGTCGCCGCGCCCCTCGAGCAGGGCCGGAATGAGCTCGTCGCGCCGTACCGGAATGAACACCACGTTGACCCGAAGATTCTTGGTCTTAAGCTGCTTGTTGAGATCGTTCTCGAAGCCCTCGAGCGCATCGTAGCTCAGGCCCCGCTGGGTGCCTTGGTCGAGGAAAAAATAAGTCTGGCTGTAGACCACCAGCGCACGAATCACACGCCGCTTGACCATCCCGTCCAAATCGCCGCTCCATTTCTCCGACACCGCCGCCTTGAACCAGGCCGGTGTGTTCTTCCCAGGGCCGGACGGCGGCACCTGTTGTGCCCATCCCGGGTACGGCCAGCTCAATCCGGCGCATAGGGACAACGCCATACTGAGATGGAGTTTCCGGTTCAACATGCCTCCACGCGATATAGATCGATAGGCGACTTCAGTGGATCAAAGGCACCCGCCCGGCAAGCGCCGCGTCGACCACGGCATCCAGCTTGTTGTCGATCTGAAAGAATCGAGCCACCGTTCGCGCCGAGAGAACTTTGGACATTTTCCCCACGTAGTCCGCCTTGATGGCCGTCTTCTTCTTCTCGATGGCGAGAGCGTCCTTGGTGAGCTTTTCCGCCTGCTCTTCACTCATGGTGCTTCGATTGGCGATGAAGTCGGTGATCAGCTTCACCTTGCGATCCCCCAGCTTGTGCTGCTCGGCACGGTACTGATCATAGAGCGGCCAGAAGATCTGCCCTTCGGATGCAGTCAACAGCATGGCGCTCGCCACGACGTCGCGCCGGTCCTGGCCCACCTCGGAGCGAAGCATTTCGATACCCGGTTCGAGATCGGCGAATTTCTCGTTCACGATCGGCGGCGCATCGTCGGCGCGGCTCATTGCCGGAATCAGTGAGCAGAGCGCCGCAGCAGCGATCAATAACAGCGAACGAACGGACACAGGCATGGACATGGAAGCACTCCTTACGTTGAGTTGGGCCACCCCGGTTCCATGGACGTGCGTCGAATGCACGCCCACGCCGAGTCATGTACCCCCGTCGCAGCCCAGATTGCCGTATTTCCGGCGCAACCGTTATAAGCCCATGGTCCGATTCCGGGCGCAGTCGCCGCGGGATAGAAGACGCCGATGAGATCCTCCCGGCTGGCTTGCGCGGCGATAGTGTGGGCGCTCGCAGCCGACGGTGCCCGCGCCCAGACGTCTGAGGAGTTCTGGCCGGAACTGGACACTTGGGTGAAGCTCAGCGAGGCGACGCGGCTGCTCTTCACCACGGACGGCACTCGCGATCGCGACAGCGGCGATCGCACCAACGCGGAATGGGCGGGCTATATCGATTACCGCTACAGCGACCGGATTGCGTTTCGCGCCGGGTACCTATATTCCAATACCCCGCCGGAAGCGCCGGGTGAAGGACACAGCGTCGAGCGCCGCTGGGTGATGGATGTCAGCTACAACTGGAAACTCAACGAGGCCACCAAACTCACCAACCGGGTTCGCGCGGATCTGCGCGATATCGCAGGCGACTCGTCCTACCGGGTTCGCGATCGGTTAAAGGTGGAGTACGAGACTCATTGGGGACGTCAGGTCGTGAATCCGTACGGTAATATCGAGGCCTACTACGACAGCCGCTATGACACCGTGAGCCGTTACCGTCTCGAGATCGGTGCAACCACCCCGCTATCCAAGGATATCGAAATCGATCTCTATGTCGGCCGTCAACGCGATACCGAGCCGGGCAACAAGTACGTCAACGGCATCGGCTTTACGCTGAACTTGTACCTCTAATGCGTATGCGGCCATGCAAAGAGCTCCCCCAAAGCCGCTACCCGCGGTAACCTTGCATGCATATGAAATTTCTCGATCGGGGAAAGCATGAGCGTCGAGCCCGCTATTCCGCAGCATCTGCGTTGCCCGCGAACTCAGGCCTCTCGCATGCCCGCAGGGTTCGAGGCACCCTACCCGGCCTGGATGGCGCGCTTTGACGAGGGGGCGGCCGCCGCTGGTCATGGCTTATTTCGGAGCCCAGCATCCCAGGTCATTACCCCCCGCGGTGCTGGCGCCCATCAAGGCAATGCTAGCGGCGCCTCCGGCGCCGCCCCACTGGATCGAAGCACAGTGCCGGGACGGAGCCGACTACGATACAAGGATGATCATCGCCCATTGGCAGGACGCCAAGAGCTTCACTGCCTGGCGTCAGGCCAGCGGTTTCGACGCGTGGTGGGTAGACCCGGCCCGCGAATCGGAGTCTGTGGGCCGGTTCATGGAAATCGTGGCGCCGCCCATGGAGAGGCTCGAGGTTGCCTACTCGCCTCCGCACCTGCCGCAGGGTGCGGGCAATCTGCAGAGCCGGGTGAGCGCGTGTCCGGTGGCGGAGCATGCTTACTGGGGCAGTGCCCGCGGTCGAATTCCCGCCTCGCAGACTGATCCGCTGGAGAACAGCGCAGGCACGCTCGCCCTGACTCGCCATGGTGCACGTGTGCGGATGGAACCTGGACAGAACGTCTGCATGATTCGCTCGGGTCAAGACTGGTCCGACACCACGGGCGAGGAGCGAGCGACTTATCTCGGCCGCGTTCGGCCGAAGCTGATTGACGGCATGATCTATCTACGCGATGCGGGTCTGCCGATCGGCTGTTTTTCGTGCCGTTACATGCAGGTGCTGGACGGCACCGGTGCTGTCACTGAGAAAACCTTCGGCCAGGCGTACTTCAAGAGCCTCGGCGCCCTTGAAGATTGGGCGGAGCATCATCCGACACACCTCGCCATCTTCGGCACGTTCATGCACGAGATGGCGCCGCTCGGCGATGCGATGCAGCTGCGGCTCTGGCACGAAGTAATGGTCTTGCCGGCCGAGGCGCAACGCTTCGAGTACGTCAATTGTCATGATCGAACCGGACTCATGGGAGCCGCCGGAACCGGTTCATCATAGCGGGCGCTCCAATCAGGGCATCCGGTGCTCAATTCTCAGCCCGAGCGTGAACTCATGAACGCGCTGATCGGGGCTCGTGACCGCGTTGTAGTCGACGAAAGCCGAAATACCGTAGGCAAACTGGGCACTGACGCCGGCCGCCCAGTCGAAGTAGCTACGGTCGGGCGGATCGGTGAACACGACGAAATTGCTGACAGGCCCTGACACAGTGTCGGCATCGGGGTCGGCGCTGAAGTGGACGGACAGCGCCCGCTGATCATTTTTGAACTCGTGGACGTAATGCGCCCGCGCCTCCGGCAAGATCACGCCGAACGACGTTTTGATCGCATAGGAGAGGTGACCGCCTGCTTTGGCGAGCAGGGACTCTCCGGTGTCTTCGCCAAAGTCCAGAGCGAGACCCGATTCGTTCGGATCACTCTCAGTGAATCCGTTCACCTTGATTCGCGTGTAATTGATCGCGATGTCGGGACCCCAGGTGAAGCCGCCCTCATTGAAGCTAAAGCCCACATTGCCGCTGAAGGCGAGCTGTCTCGCGCTGGTCGATCCCGTGGTATCGACCGAACATTCGCCGCCGCCACAATTGCTCGGGACATCGGGGGTGGCGGTATCGATGGAAAAAGACGTGGTCCGCGCCGTATCGTAGCTGATGTGGCCGAAAGTACCCATCAGGTCCACATAGAAATCGCCACGGTAGTAGGTGCCGTACACTGACGCCAGATTGCTTTTCGAATCGAGCCGGCCGCTGCCGTCGGTAAAGTCGCTCGAGCCGCTGGAATGGCCGAGTGCGACACCGAATATCAAATTGTTGGTAACCCGGTAATCAACGCCCGCGGTGACGCTGGTCGACCGGAAATCGAACGGAGTTTCGTACGTGGTCGTATCCTGGCTGCCGCGACGCAGGCTGCCGTTGATGAAGAAGCCCAAGCGCGTCATGGCACCGATGCTGTCGGCATCGCCGGCGCCGCCGCCCAAGGGCGCCGATGGGCCACGGCTGGTTTTGTAGCCCGTCGCATCCTCGAGAGCCGCGGCCAGCTCGCCGAGACCGTTGCTCGCTGGGAGTCCGAGATCGAGTCCCGCAAAACTCGAGCCGCTCATGCCTTGGCGAAGTTGCGCCAGCCGCGTACCGATGTTCGTGAACTGCGCGCCCGCGAATTGAACCCCGATGCGCTGCTGCGCCGTGGTCTGCTTACCCCCGATGGCGTCGAGGGTTTCCTTGAGGCCGGCCGCATCGACGCCGCCGCCATGAGTGCCGATGATGGCGGTGCAATTCGCGTACAGATTGCGCTGCGCGGCGCTGAGCGAGGACGGATCAGCGCTCCCCAAGGCGGCGCAGACTCGTTCCAGAGCGGCCGCTTCGCTTTGCTGATAGGGCGCAACAAAATTCTGCACGGACGTCAGCGGCCGGTTGGGGTTCGTGGCGAGGCCGGCCCCGGTCGATACTTGCACCGTCACCGCAGTGCCGGCGACGGCTGCTGTGCCCGCTGCCGGCGTTTGGCTGAAGACGGAATTAAAGGGAATATTGGCAGGCCCAGGGGCCTTGGTCACGGCGCCGAGAGTGAGACCCGCCGCCTGCAGAGCGCTGGCGGCCCCGGTCTGGGTCAGGCCAACGACATTCGGCACTACGGCGGCAGCCTGCACGGTCAGCGTGCCGGTGGCCGTGGCGGCGTTATTACCCAGGTTCGTCTGCAGGGCGCCCGCGGCAATCGAGTCCGTGTAGTAGGTGTTGCGAGTGGCGCTGGTACCCGTGACGTTGACTTGGATGGTGCAGCCTCCGACGGGAATCGTCGCATCTGCGGCATAACTGACGGCCCTGCCGCCCGCCGTGGCAGCGAGTGCGCCGGTCGTACAGCTTCCGCCAAGCGCCGTGGGATTGGCGATGGTGAGCCCCGCCGGTAGAGAATCCGTGAGGGCTGCGGTCAGTGCTGCGGCCCCCGCGTTGGCGTTGCCGAGCGTGATGGTGAGCCGGCTGGTGGTGCCGGTCTGAATGGTCGCCGGCGCAAAAGCGATCTGGACGGTGGGAGGGACGGCGAGCGCCAGCAGAGGAAAGCCGAGAGCGCACAGCGCCGACAGGACGCGCACGCATCCCCGAAACCGCAGATTGATCACGCGTAGGAATGAATGATTCATGGTCTAGCCGCCGAACTGGGTGAAGGGCACCGTCACCGACGTCGGTGCCGTTCCCACGGCATACTTTCCAATCAGGGTGAGCGCGCCGTAAGCCGGCACGGCGCCCACGGTAGTCGTGATCTGATAGACGTAAAGATCATTGGACTGGCCATTGACGACATACAGGAACGCGTTGGAATTAACCCCAACGAACGCGTAGGTCATGGCGACGGGGTGCGTGCCGGTTGTCGCGACCACTCCGAGCGGAGTCAAGGCCCCGGGCCCCGCGAGTGAGGTTTGCACGGAATAGGCGGAAATAGTGTTATCGGTGCCGTTGGCGACGTACAGCAGATCCAGTTGCGGGGCGGCCTGGAACCGCACTAACGCCATCGATGTGGGTCCGTTGCCGGTCGCGACGGGAGCGAGAGGCGTCAGCAGACCCGTATTGGCGTCGCCTTGGTACGGGGAGAGGGTATTGGAGCCTTGATTCGCGACGAAGACATACGCGACCGGATAATTGGCGCCCGCGACGTTGGTCGTCAAAACATCGGCAACGGCCGCGCTCGGGGTCGTGCCGGCCGCGATGGGATTGGCGGTCGGCGGCACGAGACTGACGGCGAGCGTCAGCGTGCCGTCGGTCGCGACCTTGTAGGCCGAGACATCGTTCGTCACCTGGCTCGCGATGTATTCAAAGGTGAACGAATTCAGGCCCACGCCGGTTGTACTCACTGCAGCCACCGGCACATGGCCGGAACCGACCATCGCGAAAGGACTGCCCGTAACCGGCGTCGGAACAGCGGTCGGCGGCGGTGCGGAATAGGCTGAAATATCGCCCGAACCGGCATTGAGCGCGAAGACGGCGCAATCCGCGTCATCGAAGTCGATGTATCCCGGTGCCGTTCCCGCGGCGACTGAGGGGGTGGTGATCAGCGTCAGCGCGCCGCCGCCGGAGCCGGTGTTGGTGTCCGTATCCATCGAGTAGGCACTCACGGTGCCTGAGACTGAATTGGCAACGTAGAGGCCCAGTACGCAATTGGCGCCCATGGAACTGTTGACCAGAGAACTCGGGTGCGTGCCCGTCGTGGCGATGACCGCGTTCGGCTGGCCCGCGGGGGCCACGATCTGCGACAGCGGCGACAGCACGCCGGTGTTGTAGTCGATGGCGAATCCCGAGATATCGTTGCCGCCGCCGTTGGTGACGTACAGGTATCCACCGGTTTGGATGCAGTCAACGGCGACGTTGGTGACTGCCCCGTTGACGACCGTGCCGCTGCCGTTGGCCACCGAACACGCGATTGAGATCCCGGTTGGTTCACCGGCGATATTGACATTGTAGGTGGCACCGCTGTCGACGGCGCCCGGAAGGGTGAATGCGCCGTTGGTGTTAATGGCGTAGGCAGCACCGCCATTGATCTGCAGCGCCAGGCCGGGGTACGGAAGCCCGGCGGGATTGGAGGGATCGGTCGGCAGTCCCGTGACCGTGCCTCCCACGGTGTAACTAATGACAATTGTGCAGGCCACGGTCACGGGGGTGGCCTGGCCTGCGACCGCGGTGCCGGTGCCATTGGTCACCACGCAATCTTGCGCTGGCGGCTCGGTCAGCACGGTGACTCTATAGGCGGATCCGCTCGGCAATGCCGTTGCAAAAGTGGCCTTGCCGTTGCCCGCAATGGCAAGGTTGTCGCCGCCGTTGTCCTGCAGCGTGAGGCCGGTGCCACTGAGGCCGGATACCGTCACCGATATCAGAGCGTTTGCCTTACAGGTCACGGAAACATTGGTGACATTGCTCGCGGCGACGGTGCCGCTGGCGTTGGTGAAGGTGCAAGTCTGGCTCTGCTGGCCATTGACCTGCAGCGAAGTGACGTTGTAAGTGCTGCCGCTCGGGATTGGGATGGGGAATTGGAATGGCCCATCTGCCGACACCGTCAAATTGTCGCGGCCGTTATCCTGAAGCACGAGACTTCCCACACCAGTGATCCCGGATACGTTGCCGCCGATCGTGTAAGCGGGGTTCGCATTGGTTTTACAGGACACTGCAATGTTTTTGACGTCGCTGCTGCCGGTGGTACCCGTGGCATTCGCGATCACACAATCCTGGTAAGGACTCACGGGAGGACTCAGAACGGAAACAGAGTAAGTCACGCCGCTCGGCAGTGCGGTGGCAAAGGTAAAGGGCCCGTCCGACGGGATCGCGAGGTTGTCGCCGTTATTGTCCTGCAACACGAGACCCGTCCCCAGGACGCCGACCGCCGTGCCCCCAACGGTGTCCGTGGTCGTCGTCTTGTCCGCGCAGACCACAGCTACGCTGGTGACGTTGGCGGTACCGACCGTACCGCTGCCGTTCGTGACGACGCAGGACTGGGCCGGTGTCGTGGGTTCGACGAGCACGGTGACGCTGTACGAGTCGCCGCGGATGAGTGCGGTGGCGAAGCTGAACGATCCGTTGGCGGAAATCGACAGACTATCGCCGCCGTTGTTCTGCAGCATCAGATTCGAACCGGAGAGGCCCGTTACCGTCCCACCGACGGTGAAATCCGACGCCGTCGCGGCGGTGGAGGTATCGGTGCTGCTGACCCCGCCTGAACATGCCGCGAGCGACAGGATACCAAGCCACATCAACGCGGCGCACGGCGTCCACCTTGTCAGGGCAGCAGTCCATCCCATGAACATTCGCGTTTCCATCCCCCAAGAAACCGCTAATGCTGCCCAATCCCGCCAATCATCGCCCGCGTATTTTTGTTATCTGCGTCGTCAACTCGACTTCGAGTCTTGGCGTCGCTGGCCTCGGTTCCCGTGGCGAGGGACCAAGAATCGCCGACTAGCGATCGAAGTTTACTCTACGAAATGCGCCGGCGAAACCTATCGGACCAAGGTCCGATTCCCTCGCCGCGCGCCTAAAAGCGGTAGGTCAGATCGATACCCTCCGTGAGCGGCTGGTTGGTTTCGACGCGAGTAAAGCTCGGTTGCGGCTCATTTTCCGTAAACATGCTCTCCAGCTGAGCATGCTTGTTGGTGAGATTGTTGATAAACGCCGAAGCGCTGCACTTGTCGTGAAATCTGACTCCCGCGCGGACGTTGATCAGGTCATACCCAGGCAACTGTCGGTACGTACCGGTGAATTCGTAGGGGTTCGAGAAGAAAATGGAGTAGCGCGGGCCGGTATAAGAATTCTCCAGTCGAGCCGTGAATGTGTAGGAGTCGCCGAGCGGCTTGAAATAGCTGAGAGCAACGGTCCCACTCTCCGGCGCCACTTCCGGCATCTTGTGGATCGGGGCAATCACCCAATGCGGGCCCCCGTCCAGCCACTCGTAGAGGTAGCCGGCCGCGACTTCGAGCTGAAATCCGGCTCCCAGGTCAGCGAGCACGTCGATATCGGCTCCGTAGATAGAGACCGAATTGCCGTTGATGTTCAGGGCCCAGTCGTTGGGATACGCCTCGAGCTGGACGTGGCGCCAGTCCTCATAGTAGATGCTGGCGTTCACCGTCAGGCGACGATCGAACATTCTGGCTTTCTCGCCAAGCTCGTAGCTCACGACACGGTCCGGTTCGTAGGTCGAGGGCCACTTGCCGCTCGTATAGCCTTGCTGCTGGAAAGCCCCTCCCCAGGCGGCGCCGGTGGTCGGATAGACAGCGTTGCCCCCGCCCGGCCGGAAGCCGGTCGACACGGTTGTATACGCCATCAGGTCCGAGGTGAACGTATAGGCTAGATTGAATTTCGGGTTGAAACTGGTGGACGACAGCGCGATGAGACCGGAGCACGAGGGCGCGGCGGATCCGTGGGCTGATCCCCAGCCGCTGAGGCAGGAAGAGAATCGGTAGTCATAGTGATTCACGCGGGCACCGACGTCGACCTTCAGCGCATCGGTCAGGGCATATGTGGCGTCGCCGAAGGCCGCAAATTGCGAGAGCGTGGTCGGCGAATAGGCATCGAACCAGTGAGGTGTGGTTGCCGGCGCGAGTGTTCCAAGATCCATAAATGCGGAGTAGCTGGGCGTGATGCCGTTGAAGTCCCACAAGGAATAGAAATCGCTGTAATAGAGCCCGGCAACCCAACTAGCTCTTCCGTCCCCCGTCGAAGCCAACCGCAGCTCCTCACTGAACTGATGGGAGGGATCATCTTCGACACCGTACTCCGGGCCAGAGGCGCTCGGGCCATAGTATCCCGGGTTCGGAAGACCGTCATTGGCGGAATAGGTAATTCCTTCGAGCGGATTGTTGAAGGCCTCGCTGGCTTCTTCTACTTGAGAGGAGTGTCGGGTCCATCGCGCAGTGCTCGATGTCAGATCGAACGTTGCGAACCTATAGTTCACATTGAGGCTGTAGGCCGTCAGCGAATCGGTCAGTGGTTCGGCGATGTCGAAAGGTTGGTAGTGCGCGAGGGAGCCGGGGTCGCTGTCATAGGCACTGATGCCGTCTTGTGTGCTGGTCGTGTGGAAGAATGACGGCGTGACCGATAGATTTTCTGTCGGCTTCCACAGCAGAGTCACGCGCGCCGCATAGGTTTGATAGGCATTCGAGCCCCGATATTGCTTCTCGATGGGTGCATTCCGGACATCGCCGAGGCCCGCGCAGAATCTCGATTCGATGTAGGTCATAAAGATCGGGATCGATCACCACGTGACCATTTTGAGCACTGGCCGGTCCAGCCAAAGGAATATCATCGAGATAGAAGCCGACCGTCGCGGAGTTGCCGCCGCTCGAGGTCATGCCGCGCATCTCAATCTCTGTCTGACTCGGCCCTTCGCTCTTCAGCGAAACACCTGGTGTGCCCTGCGCCAACGAGGCCAAGGAGGCGACGCCGCGAGCCAGCAAATCGTTGCCGCTGACTGCGGAAATGCTGATCGGCGTGTCCTGCAGCGTGGAGACGCGTTTTGAGGCCGTTACCACGATCTCCTCCAGAGCGGGGCTTGCGCTCTCGGACGTGACGGCGGGCTGGGCATTTACCCGAAGAGCGACGAGTAGTCCAAGAACGCCGCCAACTGCAGTTCCGGCTACCACTGCACTTAGTCGTAGAGATTTCGAATCCATCCATGAGTGGCGCATCGTGAGCTCCCTATTCATTTCTATGCCACTCCCCCGGGAGCGAATGATGGGGTGGCTATCTATTAAATTGATGTAAAGAATGAAGCTATTCGCATCAACACCGTGAGCTTCCCAGGGAGAGAACCGGAAATTGACAGGGCGCGACGCGTGGGAGAGCGACGACGCATGTTTTTACGAGCGAGACTTATGCTCCGGCCGCCGCGGACCCGTGCTTGACGGTTCCATCGAGCCCTCCTTGGCCAACTCAGGTGCCAAGTAGCCGCGCAATCAAGTGTCCGAGCCAACGTTGCCTTGGTCCGCAGGATATCGCGCATGCCAGTGAAGCTTGACTGCGTATGAGGGCAGCCGGACGGGAGGTCGAACTCCCGGTCAACGATCGAGTGGCCGGTGGGACACGCTGTGCGAGCCGACGGTCGCTGGTGCCTGTTTGCCTTCGCTAATACCGAAAAGGCGACCGATCTCTCGTCACCGCTTTGGGCACTTTGCGAATTTCTCGAACGATCGCCCAATTCACCGGTGCGCCAATATACGCCTGCTGGGAGCGATATCGATTCCGTGATCGAAGTGATCGCGATCTGCCAGCAGACGCACGACAAGCTATCTGTCGAGCTTTTCCCTTCCATGCTCCTACCTCGTAAGGGCCGCTACCGACTCATCGACTACGAAAAGGTCTTCTGCCCCAACAACAAATGCGGCGACATCTTCGACTTGCGCGGCATCGACCGCGCAAAAGGAGCGTTGGTCGTCGTGCGACCGGTCCAATACATTGCGCAGGTACTCCCGCTCGACGCTCACGAAGAATTGGCTGACCTATTCCAGCGCTTCATGCTTCCGAGATCCTGAGCGCATCTAGTTGTGGACGGCGACTCTGGAAGAGGCTGCACTTTATTCGACGATATGTTAGTTATGAAGAGAGTCGGGGTCATATGCCTAGATATGGTAAGGAGCAACGGTGAATACGAGCGTCGCGAGACTACCGGAAACGTCCATTACCATTCTTTTTTGCTTTCTCGTTGCCCTCTGCGAAGGCATCGATTTGCAAGCTGCCGGAGTCGCCGCGGCCGGCATTGGCGCCGAGTTCAAACCGACCGCCAACCAGTTCGGCACATTTTTTAGCGCCGGCACGCTTGGCCTCTCTTTTGGCGCACTCTTCGGCGGTCGTCTGGCAGACAGCATTGGTCGCAAGAAAGTTCTGATCGCTTCAATCGGAGTATTCGGACTCTTCTCATTGTTGACTGCCATGACAGCCGATGTACGCTCATTGACGTGGGTGCGTGCACTAACGGGGCTGGGGCTCGGCGGCGCGTTTCCCATGGTACTCGCGCTAGTGACTGAAGCCAGCGCAGCGAGAAGACAGAGCGCGACGGTCGCTATGGTCTACGCTGCAATGCCGCTGGGCGGCGCGGCGGCCAGCCTGCTGAGCATGATCGTCGCGACGACACAGTGGCGCGCGGTATTCATCGTTGGCGGCATAACGCCTCTGCTGTTGGTCCCGCTGCTGACTGTGTTTTTACCGGAATCAAGAGCATTTCAACGACAACATCCGGAGACAGGGAGGGTGAAAGCAGGAAGTGTCGTTGGGTTGTTCACCGGAAATCGCGCGCTGCAGACTATTTTACTCTGGTGCAGCTTCTTTCTTGAATTGCTTCTACTGTATCTGCTGTTGAATTGGCTACCCACATTGCTGGTCAATGATGGCTTCACAAAAGCCGAAGCTGCAGGGGCTCAAATCGGTTTCAATTTGGGCGGTGCGCTCTCTGCATTGTTGGTCGGTTACCTGCTTGCAAGTCGCTTTCGGAATAGCGGCACGGTGGCCATATTTGTCATGCTCCCGGTGTTGCTCGTCGCTCTAGCCAAAGCACCGGCCGACTTCCGCATCGTAGTCCCGGCAGTCTTTGCGCTTGGCTGCGGCGTCTTGGCCGCGCAGGCATTTCTCTACGGCTCGGCTCCGGTCCTTTACCCCACGCGAATCCGCGGTATCGGCGTGGGTGCGGCAGTGGCCTTCGGGCGGGTTGGTTCGATTGTGGGACCCAAGCTCGGAGGCGCACTCAAGGCGGCCGGGCACGGACCCTCACAACTTCTCATGGATCTGCTGCCCGTCGCTATATGCGGCAGTGTGTGTGCGTTATGGCTGGCCTGGGAGGCAGCGCGACGAGGCCCTACGCCGGTGGATGATGAAGCGAACTAGCGGCAGTTTCGCCCGGCTCACCCTGCGGGCCTGCTGATCTCGAAAAGCTTCAAACTGGGCGGTGTTCACTGTCCTCCGGCAATACGATACGAAACGTACAGCCGTGTTCGAATGCTGCGGCTAACGTTAGGTTCCCGCCATGATCTTCAACAATAGAGCGACAAATCTGCAGTCCAAGGCCCGTTCCGTGCGACTTGGTTGTAAAGAAGGGATCAAAGATCCGATGAATATTCTCTCGGGCGATTCCGGTCCCGGAATCCTCTACTTCGATCGCGACCGTGTGATTGGCCTGCGGGGAGCATCGAACGGCAATCTGTCGCGGCCGGTCCGTGACGCTACCCATAGCGTCGATGGCATTTACGACCAGATTCACGAGCACCTGCAGCAATTGCAATCGATTGCCGTGCACTTGCGGAAGGGGAACTGCTGAGAACACTCGGGCCGAGACGCTGTGAATTCGCAGTTCTAGGCGCAGTAAATGTAGCGTCTCGCGCGCGATTTCTACAACGTCGAGCGGGCAGCGGGATTGCGGATTGCCGGCAAGCATCTTTTTCGTCGAGGCAATAATCTCGCTTGCGCGTTGCGCCTGTCCCAGGATGTCTGTTAGAGAGGACCTCGCCTCGTCGTTTTCAGATAGCGATCGAATCAACAACAGCGCAATCGCTTCACCATTAAACACGATGGAAGTTAAGGGCTGTTTCAGCTCGTGCGCCATGGAATCCACTATCATTTCCATTGTCATCCTACGTTCCTTTCGTTCTCGATCTTGCGTTCGCAGAGAAACTGCCAGCCGCGCGTAAAGAGTAGTTGACTCGGACAGGATAACGAGCAACACAAACGCCGACGAGAGGAGGCCGAATGTTCTGCCGGCATACCAGGCCATGCTGAAACGCGTGTCCGTTGTGCTCAATAAAGCCGTTTCGATGAACCATGCCCAGAGAACAACGAGAAGCCACACATCGAGTACCGACGAACGTTTGCGCCACAGCAGAACTAACGATGTGAGGCTGAGCATCATAATGGGAGGGGCCGCAAAATGCCTCCAGAACGAATTCGCCCGGACCGAGTCAACCATGATCGTCGGAAGTATGTTGAGGCCAGAAATTGCCATCCAGGAAAGTGCGCAAGTAAGCGCTGCCGCGACAGCGATGCTAAGAAGCACTGGCTGGCGTGGTGACCTGTGTTCGTGCGGATCCGCCGCCTTGTCACCTTTCGTAACGACATAGAGAATTACAGCTGGCGGAAGCCCCGCGTGCCAAAAAATGTAGAGCCAAACGGTCGTTTGAAGACTGGCACCAAGCAGTCCGGTCGGCGAAAAGACTCCAGGAAACGTCAGCAGATGCGGCACGATGATGAGAGAAGTGAACAAGTATCCGGTAGCCAGTACGAGTAATCCTCGTGAGCGCGCTACGCAGAACTGCGTATACAAGAAAACCGCAGTAATCAAATCATTCAGGAACAAGATAGTATCCGCGATCGGAATAAAAGCATCCTGTCGCGGAAGTTGCTGATTTATAAAGGGAAGAGTAATCAGAGACATGACGAATAGGAGCATCGCGATGCTCAGTGCAAGTCGCTCCTGCCGCTGCGTCGGGCGCATCGCCGACAAGAGAACTGGTCCTTCGTGGAACACGGACGCTCCATTTAAGAAAAGAGAGACTCACCCAGCCCCTGCACCTTGATTAGAATTTAACCCGCACGGTGCCTCCCCAGAAACGCGGCGTTCCAGGGTATAGCGAATAAACTCCAAAGGTGGCTCCGCCCAATCCGCCGACGAGATACCGTTTGTCGAGCGCATTGCTCGCCCATAGCGCGATTTCCCACTGCCTCGGTCCGATATCACTGCGCAGGCCAATCCGAAAGTTGAGCAGGCCGTACCCCTCCACCTTTCCGTATCGAGAGTTATCAGGAGTGCCGAAGTAGCTCGATCGCCACGCATAACCCACGACCATGTAAGCATTCACGCCTGCACCCAGAGTCCGATTCACGTCGATGTCAGGATTGACGATCCACTTGGGTGCTCCGACCACCGGTTGTCCGCTCAAGTCGCAAGATGCACGACCCGCCAGGAGCGATTCCGCCGCGCATGGGGCATTCGCATACGAAGTGTAGATCGCTTCGTTATAGGATGCATTCAAGTTGAATGCAAACCCATCGAGATATTTGGCCGTCAATTCGGTCTCGAACCCGCGAGTACGGACCCCGCCGATATTGGACAGCGTCTGTACGAACAGGCCCAGCGTGCTCTGTTCAAGGCGAGTCGCCTGATAGTCTTTGACCTCGGTCCAGAACGCGTTGAAATTGATCAAGAGGTGCTGATCGAACTGGGTGGACTTGAGCCCAAGCTCGTAGTCATTGGCGGTTTCCGGTGCCACGTAGAGCGAAGCGGTAGTTAACCCGGGCGCCGGCACGGATTCGTTGATACCACCCGCTTTAGCGCCGCGGGAGGCGGATAGATAACCCAGCACATGAGAATTGAGTTGATAGCTGATATCGAGCAGCGCCGATACATTGTTATTGCTGAGCTTAAGATCGCCGGAGTCGTACACCGGCAGCGCGAGCGCAACTCCGGCGCCGCCTGTCGGCGCGTCGCGGACCACCTCGCTGGTTTTCTGTTCCTGGGTGTCGCGCAAGCCAGCCGTGAGGCTCCAGGAATTCGTGAGGCGCCAGGTACTTTGCGCGAACGCAGCATAGCTAGCGGTCTTTGGGTAGGACCGGATCTGTGAATATGCTTCGTTGTAGAAGCTGGGTAATCCGTACAATAGGTGTGCCGACGGTCCGTACCGCGTAAAGGCCAGATTGCTCTGATTCTGAAAGAAGTAATAGAGACCCGCAACCCATTCCGCCGTCCTCGCGGATGGCGAGGTAAGGCGAATTTCCTGACTCCACTGAGCATCGTGCACGGCTTGCCCCACATCGACGCTGGCCGATACACTGGTGTTATCCGCGTCATTCGTCGGCAGGTATTGCCACGACCGGAACGCGGTGATCGATGTCAAGTCATAGCCGCCGGCAAAGTGCCAGTTCATCTGGATCGAACCGCCCTCTTGGCGCACATGTACGTGTTGAGGATCGTTGATACTGGTCGACAAATAGTTCGGGTCGTAGACCTCCGTCGCGTTCGCCGCCGCCAGCCGGCTCATCAACAACGCACCACCGTCCGGGCCAAGGTTTGCTAATACAGCGACACAGCATGCAGAGTCTTCCCTTGCATATTCACCGATCAAACGTACCGATAGCGCATCGTTCGGCTTGAATAGCAACTGGCCGCGAACGCTTTCACGATCGATGCCGTTGAGGCGCCGAGCGTCGATCACATCGTCGAGGAAGCCGTCTCGCGAAGTCTTGGCATAGGAGAGGCGGCCCGCCCAAGTGTCATCGTCAAGGGGACCCGACATTGTTCCTCTTAACTGATAGTAGCCATCATTTCCGCCATCTATTTCCGCGATGCTCTGCGGAGTGAAACTGGGAAGGCGGGTCGTGATATTGAGCACACCGGCCGTGGTATTTTTTCCAAACAAGGTGCCCTGCGGCCCGCGCAGCAGAGAAATTTGATCAATGTCGATTAGATCTTGATTGACCATGCCGGGCCGTCCCAAATACACATCGTCGAGGTAGACCCCGACGCTGGATTCCAATCCGTCATTGGCAGGATTGTTACCGAGGCCGCGTACTGCGATGCTGGTTTGGCGCGGATTGGCAAATTCGACGTTGAGACTCGGCATGCTCGCATTCAGGTTTTCGACGCGATATTGCCCGGCCAGCTGGAGGGATACCCCGCTAAGTGCGGTGATCGGAATAGGTACATCTTGTGCGTTTTCAGATCGCCGCCGTGCAGTCACGGTGATTGCCATTAGGTCGCTCTGGGCCCCCGAAACTCCGGGTTCCGCTTCGGTCGGCGCAGTTGCACCCCATGCAACAGAGATCGAGACACTGAGTAAGGTCACAATCGTGAGTCCTGCAGCCGTTTGATGGTGAAAACCCGTAGAAACCATCGCTATCCACCGCGATAAACGCAGCGGTCCTCCTGTCGGTGCGGTCATGCAAGAGGATCGCAATGAAACTCCCTCTTGGCAACTAACATCCCCACGCCATTGCCGATGGCGTCGACGTAGTTATCCGCACCGGCCAATTCGCCGTCACGAGATCGTCAGCGACGTCGCGTGTGTGAGATGGCGAAGGCCCTTTGTACTGAAAGGCGCGCCAATTTCGCTCGTGTGAGCTCCGCAGGCCTCGATGGAATAGGTGAATTGAACCGCAAGAATCGGATTGCGTCAGTAGAGCGACGGAGATACTGTGCCGGTCGGCCTGAAATCTGGAGTTTGTCATGAGTTTTCGCATTACTGGGCTTTCCGCTTTGCCCTTTCGACATCTGTATGGTCTCAGCGACCAAAAGCTGGCGCTCCATGGGGTCAAGAGGTACATAGCCGATAAGCAGCCGGGCTTTCCAGACCGCATCGAAATGCGAGACGCCTCGGTCGGTGAGAAACTCCTGCTCCTCAATCATGTCTGCCAGCCTGCCAATACTCCCTATCGGGCCACCCATGCTATATTCGTGAGAGAAGGCGCAGAAAATGCCTATGACCGGGTGGACGAAGTCCCAGAAGTCATGCGCGTGCGCCTCCTGTCCCTGCGCGCCTATGATGTCGAGGGCATGATGCTGGATGCCGATGTGATCAATGGGACCGACATCGAAGCCGTTATCTCGCAATTCTTCTTGTCCCCTCACGTTGCGTATATTCACGCTCACAATGCAAAGCGCGGATGCTATTCGGGTCGGATAGACCGCGCCTAAAGTAGCCTGGGCGCAGCCGACTCACGAAATCGCAAACAGACCACTAAGTCCTAGCGTTGGCAGCACCGGAATCCAAGCCTCGAGGGCATTTGCTGTGGATGCCTGCAACCTTTGTGACCCGTAGCGCCGGTGGTCATTTCACTTATATTTACCTTCAACAGTTCGACGGCGTAGGCAAAGTAGGCATCTGCCGTCATCTCTTTGACCTGTTTCACCGGCGGCGTCTTCATATCTACGGTCGGGTCAACCGTCACGGTGACAGCCTTTGGCCGCTTGCCCCACTGTGAAAGTAAGGTCATTTTGTAACCGTCCTGCACGGCGTGAACTGCATCGTAGTCCTGAGCTCCATTGGTGCGAGTGCGGCCGATGACCCAAACGAACGGAGTCGGAGCGTTGATGCGCTGCGTGCCTTGGGGCAATTTGCCCTGCCAGTCAGGGTCAACCACGGCAAAATCGCCGGCCTCCGTGCCGGTCGTTCTTTTCCCGACCCCGGCGAACGAATCCATCCACATGTCGAGCATCTGGAGCAGGTAGTAGCGGCCCTGCGTGTCTGGCACCGATATGATGACGGGTTCCTTGGTCAAATCCAGCCACCCCGTAGAATAAAGCGTGTCGAAATTGGGGTGAGTGGCGCCACGCAACGCGGCCGGCGGGAACGTGCGCGCGTGGGAAAACGTGTTCATCGGCCCGCGAGCGAACATCTTGTCTGGTTCGATATTGGTGAAGTGCTTACGTGAGACATCCATTAGCACAAGCGGGTAGAAATAGATGTAGGCCTCCTCGGCGAGGGTGTGGGCGCCTTCGGCTGTCACATGCGGGGTGGCGGGAGCGGTTGGCACATTGTTTTGTTGGCGTGATCTTTTCATGGTGCTTCGGAATTATATCCGTCGTATGACGCCTGGAAGGCCAGCGATATCTCACTCGGGCAGCACGTGCAGGGAGCGCAGTCCCAACAGCATGAACTGGACCGACAGGGCGACCTGGAGCACGGCGAGCACCGCTCCAAGCACCTGAAGGATAATAATTGCGAGGCCGCGAAGAATGACGCGCGCGTACAGCATCGCCAGCAGATCAAGGCACATCACGAACACCAGCAATCCGAGGATCACAAGGGTTCTCTCTGTATCTTCGCTCGACGCCAGCAGCGCAATGACCGCGGCGATGCCATAGGGTGTTAGTACGATGGGGAACACGAGACGGCAAGCGGCCGCCAGGGGTGATGCGGGCAGCGGGTCCGCCGGCACCAATGGGCGCGGCGGTTCGTATTGCTCCAGAAGCTGACGCAGCGCCACCATGAAGAAGACGATGCCGCCCGTGAGCATTAGCGCCGGAAGTGAAACGTGCCATTTTGTGAGCAACGCGCGCCCAATCAATCCGCCGGCGACGCCTCCAATACTGGCAACGAGGAACGCCCACAACGCGATCTGCCGCACGGCCGCGGGCGGGACATCGCGCGTGCGTTGTGCGAACGGCCCCAGGGTCTTGAGGGGACCGAGCGTAACGAAGAACCCGGTGAAAATCGCGGAGGGATCGATCATCGTCGCTGTCTTGCCGACTGTGATTTCATCACTGTCTCGCCATCGCGAACTGGAATCGTTCCTCGGCACCGATCAGGTGATCGACATCCTTGGCCGCAGCATCGATGTCGATCTGCACCCACTTAAGCTTGCCATTGAACGCATTGCCAATCCGGCCATAGTCTGCTGACACGGGCTCACCAGCATCGCTGCCTACGTCCATTGTTTCGTCCATCGAGAAAAACAAAGCGTGCGAGCGCCCTACGCGTCCTTCGCCCGCTTTCTCGCCGTCGACGTACAGCGTGATCGCGGCGCCCTTTCCCATTCCGCCGCCGTCGTAGGCGAACTCCATGCGTACCTGGTGCTTACCAGGCGGCAATTTCTCGGCCGATGTCACATCGAATTGCATCAGGCCGAGGAAGTTGTAGTGGTATCTGAGCTTCCCCTCATGGGCGTACAGACTCCAGCCGCCCATATGGCCGCCTTGCGCGGCGATGACGCCGTGGGCGCCTTCACCGGGCACGTCGATGTCGGCCGTCACTGCGTGCGACTTGTTCTTGGTATTGATGACCGAGTTTTCTGAGAGGCGGCGCATGCCGGGGAAGACGATTTGCGTGCTGCCGCGCAAGAGCTGCGAGCGGCCGGCCAGGTCGGGATTGGTGCGCTCCGCCTTGCGGTCGTCGAGCGGAAAGACATTGTACTTCGTGGCTTCGATCTCGAAGAGGCGCCGAAGGTCGGCAAGCTTTTCGGGAATTTCCTTCGCTAAATCGTGCGATTGCGTCCAATCCTTCGAAGTGTCGTAAAGCTCCCAAACGTCCTGGCTGAGCGGTGGCTGTTTGCCGACTACGGCCCACGGCATGTTGCCGTGACGTGTCACCGCCGACCAACCCTTGCGGAAAATGCCGCGGTTGCAGACCATCTCGAAATACTGGGTTTCGTGCCGCTCCGGCGCCTTCGCATCATCAAACGAATAAGCCATGCTGACCCCGTGGAGCGGTTCCTGCATGACGCCGTTCACAAAGCTCGGCGCTGGCAGGCCCGCCGCTTCGAGAACGGTTGGCGCAAAATCGATCACGTGATGAAATTGAGAGCGGATCTCGCCCTTTGATTTGATTCCGCTGGGCCAGTGGATAATGGCACCATTGCGAGTTCCACCGAAATGCGACGCCACTTGCTTGGTCCACTGATAGGGCGTGTCCATCGCGTGCGCCCAGCCCACGGCATAGTGATTGTTCGCGCGCGGTGTCCCCAAATCATCAATGTGCTGGATGAGCAGCTCCGGTGTGCTCAGATCGGGGGCCTCGCCCGCCACGCGACAGGCCAGTTCGGCAAGAATCACTTAGGCGACCATGACGAGCACTTGCCAACTAGTCATGGATTCGACGAATTCTTCGGTGACTTGTATCACCTGAACGCTGAGGAGGAACCGGAAGGGTATTTCTACCCCAAGAATCCAGAGTTCAAGAAGAAATTTGGACCGCGCGGGGTAATCCGCTCCAAAGCCGGCGGCAAGATCGAAGACACGGGACCTCTGAACACGAAACGCATGCCGACGGTCGACGAGGAGTTTCTCGGCGCCGCGGTAGAGTTCATCAAGAAGAGCGTCAAACAGGATAAGCCGTTCTTTATATGGTTCAACACGACGCGCATGCACATATTCACGCACCTGAAACCCGAATCCGTAGGCACGACAGGCAAGGGGCTGCACGCCGACGGCATGGTTGAACACGACGGTCATGTGGGTCAGTTGCTGAAGCTGTTGGACGATCTGAAAATTGCCGATAACACCATCGTTGTTTACACCACCGACAACGGCGCGGAAATAGCCATGTGGCCGGACGGCGCGATGACGCCCTTCCACGGCGAGAAGGGCACAACCTGGGAGGGGGGCATGCGCATTCCAATGATGGTACGGTGGCCCGGCGTCATTAAGCCCGGCACCGTCTACAACGACATCATCTCTCTGATCGATTGGTTTCCCACCCTCTGTGCGGCAGCGGGCATTCCGGGTATTAAGGAACAGATGAAAAAGGGATTTAAGGCCGCCAACAAAACCTTCAAAGTGCACTTGGATGGATACAATTTCCTACCGTACTTTCAAGGGAAGGAGAAGGCGGGACCCCGTGACGCCATTTATTGCTTCGATCAAGGCGGGAATTTGAACGCGCTGCGCTATGCTGATTGGAAGGCCAGTTTCGCAGTCACTGACGGCAACATTGGGACGGGCACTCGCAAAGTCACCTCGTGGGCGACGATCACCAATCTTCGAATGGACCCTTACGAAAGAGGTTGGGCTGAGGGCGGCGGGGTTACAGAATGGGCGGGCCGGCAGATGTGGCTGCTGATTCCCATTCAGGAGAAGGTCAAAGAGCTGTTCTCGGATTTCACTGACTATCCGTATCAGGCGGGAAGCTCGCTCAATCCAGCCGGCATCAACTATGGGCTGCTGCGTCAGCAAGATGCCCTGAAACGACTCAAGGAATTGGAAAGCATGCATCCAAGTTGATCGAGCATCGTCACGGGCAAATCGCACTGACCAATGGGCGGTCGGTGAGTCACCTGGAATTGCCGCAGCAAATCCGACATTCGTCAAACCGCAGCTCACGCCCGAATCACGGGCGCCGAGTAAAATCAATCGGCGCGGCCTAAAGTGGTGCCACTGGTATTGCGATATCGCAGGAAAAAACGCCAGTCTTCGGATCGAAAGTGGCGTCCGTCGGGTAGTACTCCAGGAACGGTCGCGCGTCGAGCTGCATTCCGCTATTGGGTAACCATTCGCGCAACATCGCATCCCATACGCCAGGTATTTGATCCACCGTACCGCGAAACGCTGTAATCGCGTACTTACCACCGGGAATTGTTGTAGTTTGCGAGATACCGGGCACCGTGATCAAACCGCGCACTTCCACGGCAGCGTCGTACCGACATTTATCCGCCGCGGTAATCATCGGGTCATCCAGGCTAATCCCATAACGAGGCTGGCCCAATTGGTCGTTTGCCATCATCCACGGATACACTGTTCGTTGCCAGAACTCTGCTAGTGGCCGGCCGTACGGTCCGACGTGGCGCAAGTAGGTAACTCTGACGGGCTTTCTCTCAATGAGTTTGACTTTCATAGCACCTCCTGTTGGAACGGTGCTGTCATTATTGGAACCAGAGGCCCCACCCGGCTGACCTGGATTGCGGAGTCTCTGATCAGAATTGCGCTGTTGCGCAATGGAAGTCCGCCATGTCGACGCGGTGCAGCCGAATCGTGCTTTGAATGCCCTGGCAAATGCTTCGGTCGAACCGAACCCGACAGAGACGGCGACACTGAGTATCGACAATTTGGGTTGCCCTACCAGTCGAATTGCCGCAATTTCAAGCCGCCGTCTACGCAGGTAGTCGCCCAAGGTCTCGCCAGTCCAGGAGAAGAAAACTCGGTGGAAATGGAAGGGGGAGAAATGTGCCACGCGGGCTAAAGCCCGCAAATCGAGCTCCTGATCGAGGTGTCTGTCGATGTGTTCGAGTACGCGGTGCATCCGCGTCGAGTATTCAGCTTGGTTGGCTTTCCTAGTCAAGGCGTCTGACTCCGAAAATTCGGGGAGTGATCATTTCGGAAACTGAAAAGCTGATGCTACCGCAGGCGGTTTGCTCTGTCGCCACCCTGCCTCTTTCCAGTGGCTCAAGAACGCTTGGCAAGTCGACAGCAAATGCGCTTGCAGGCGCGGAACGAAGTTGCCGAATGCCCATCCCGAGTCGTTGGTCGTCATCAATTACTGGTACGTCAAGGACGCCGAGCACGTCTACTCATCCGTCTCCAATAAGGCGATCGAAGGGGCGGACCTCGCGACATTCAAGTTGGCCGAAGGGCCTTGCGAGGCATGTGCCCGCGACAAGAATCGCTGCTATAAGTCGGGCGAGAATGCGTCCTGCGATTTTCCAAAATAAGCCGCCATATCGCGAGGGCCGTATTTTGCCTCTGCCCATGCAGATTCAATCGAACAGGCTGAGGATGCTTTGATACTTTTCGATATAGCCGCTATTTTCGCGGTTGTAATGTGGAATGCTGACCGCTTGCACCACAGAGGCTTGCTCGCGCCAGACACAGGGGCATGTCACCGCGGAGCCCGGCGTTAGTTGGCCCGCGCGGCGAAGTTCGTCGAGTTGGACTCCCATGCGGTCGAGCGCGCGATAAAGCTTTGCAACGTTACGCGGGCCGCCGTTGTAGGCGGCGACTGCAAAGATTCCGATCACTTCGGGATTCTTGCGATAAGCCGAGCGGATTTCACTGCTCATCTGCGATAGCTCGATGTCCAGCAGGCAGACGGCCGCCTTCATGGCGTTCGGCAGGCGGGTCGCGCCGCGCTCGAAGTTTGAGTCCAGCTGCGCGCCGCGGCACCTGCGCACGACGAGCGAATACGTGCCATTGCCGTGCCGGTTGGTGAACTGCATCGGGCCCAGCGCTTTCGCACTCGAGACGCTGTAGCGATACGCTTCCTCGCGCTTAAGGCCGTACTGGCTGAGTACCTCGTCGAATGCCTCTGTGCCCTTTTCGAGGAAATCCTGGTCGTCGGTTTGTTCTATGACCGCCAGCGTCGTGATCACCTCAGCGGGTATCACGTCCGCGAGCAGTTCGCCCGGATAGGCCGCGCTCGGCACGTTCGCGTCACGAAGCTCGTCCATGACGTGCCGTGCGGTGGTGAGCAGGAAGTCCCTGCCGCCCGTGACGAAGCGCGGGTCAAGGGTATCCTGGGTAAACGGTAGGTAGACGATGGGTCGTGCCGCCGCCGCCGCCTCGCGCCAGCGTTTCTTCTTGATGAGGGTGTTGTCGAATACCGGGAACTTGCGGCCGTAGACCTTCAGCTCCTCGCCGTCGCGCGAGAATGCGAACATCAGCCGCTCGGCCCCTGTGCCATTCACGTGCCGCGCCTCAATACCGGGCGTGCGCACGGTGAAGGGCAGTGGCCCGCGGCCGGGCTTCCATTTCACCGGCGGGCGGGGGATCTCCAACTGAGCAATGGTCCAGTTCTTGTGCGCCTCGCTCCATAACGCGAAGGCGACCGGCCGGCCCCGCAGCACCTCACGCCCACCCTTACCGGTGAAGGCGTACTGCAGCTCTACGTCGCGCAGCTGCGCCTGGCCGTCGGCAACCAAGTCGCGGATGACGAGGTGGCGCTCGCGACCCTCGACGACCAACTCCGGCAAGCCTTGAGTCACGGGTGGCGCCTCGCGCTGCTCCGACTCGGCGACGGCCACCGGAACCTCGGGCTCAGCCTCGTCTTTGGCGTCGCTCGCGGCCACCGGAAGGTCCTGCGCATCGGGCGCGGGGGTATCCGCGACCAGCGTTGGGTCGTCCGCTGCCTCGGTGCGGTGACCCGAAGAGGCGCACGCGGAGCAGAGCAGGAGGGCCAGGAGCGGCAGCGCCGTTGCGGCACTGCGAGAGACGCGCACAGAGGAACTCAGGAATGTAGAAGCAGGAGGTAGCAATGACATCGTAGCCCGATGATACCGGCGAACGGTGCGCCGCACGACCTCGAAGCGCGCGACGTGCTTCGCAGTTTGTCGTTCGCGCAGCGTCGGGCGCGCGGCAATAGTCAGGTAGGTAGGTTCGCCGGTGTTCGCAGCCGCACGTGGGGCCGCCAAAGAAAAATGAGGGTAGGCCGGGGAACCGGCACCGGCGGGTTTCCGGCACATTCGCGTCCACGACTTGAGGCACAGCTGGGGTAGCCCCCTCGCCCCTCGTTGACGCTCTGGGTCGCCCAGACGGGCGATCGCCATCGCCGCTTCGCGGCGCTGTGGTCGAACTCTTCGGTTCGAATCGGCTTCTATTGAACTCATATCGCCAAGCCGTACGAAAAATTTTGCGAAAAATTGCGCGCCCGGACGGTTTCGAACCGCCGCCGACCTGGTTCGAAGTCGCAAAGATGATTTATAGGTTCTTAATTTTCAACCACTTAGCAGGCCCGCCCTCACTCGAAATAGGCGCCGTGGCGCATGAAAAAGCATCAAACGCTCCGTTTTCGCTACGGTGCCAATCTTCTGGTTTGACGATGTACGCGTGTCTCCTATACTGGAGTCGCAATGCCGACCAACGCCATAAAATTGCCAGCCGCTCTTGAGAAGTTTGTAGCCTCTCAAGTACGCGAAGGCACATATCGCAGCCGCCAAGCCGCGATCGTCGAGGCAGTCTCGCATCAAGAACGTCGCAACGAGCAGCTCGCCTGGTTACAGTCGCAAGTCCAGAAAGGCCTCGACTCCGGACCAGCCGTCGAATTCGATATTGAAAAGATTATCCTCGCGGTCGTCGCCGGCTTGCCTCTCGCGCCCGCCGGGCTCGGAGCTGATGCCGCGTCGAATTGAACTCACTCGGGCAGTGCTCGCCGATGACGATATCTACGACTACATCGCCCGCGATAATCCTCGCGCAACCGCGCAGGTGCTGCGCTCGCTCGATGAATCGATTCAATTACTCGCAGATCAGCCAAAACTGGGGAGGGTCTCTCTTCATAGACGGCTCCGATTAAGGCTGCTCACGCACGATGACTATCTGGTTTTCTGTCGTGAGCGTCCCGGCGCCATCTAGATCGTCCGCGTAATTCACGGTCGCGAAATATCCCTGACATTCTTGATGAGCTGTGATCGCCCGCCAACGAGTCTTTGTCCTCCGCGACAGCGCAAGTTCGCCGGCACTAACGGAAGCCGATTTAAGCTAAGGGGAAGCCGATGGCGATATCACTCTACGACGTGAGCGTTCCGACCTTCCTGCAGACCATGAAGGCCGTTGGGGGTTTCCTCGACCGCGCGGTCAGGCACTGCTCCGAAACCCGGGCAGATCCAGACGACTTCGTGCACGCCCGGCTCTTTGACGATATGGCACCCTTCCATTTTCAGATCGAAGCGGCCTGGCATCATTCAGTGTGGGGGCTGGAGGCCGTGAAGACCGGCGTGTTCGCCCCGCCCGCACTGGTCGGACCGGTTCCTTTCGCCGGCCTGCGGGCCATGATCGGCAAGGCGGAAACGGCATTGAAGGCGTTCACCCCCGATGAGGTCAACAGCTGGGCGGGCAAGGACCTCGACCTTCAGATCGGCCCGCGGAGGCTAGCCTTCACGTCGGAGACCCTCATCCTTTCGTTTTCGCTGCCCAACTTCTATTTTCACGCCGTCACCGCATACGACATCCTGCGCACGCGCGGTGTGCCGCTCGGAAAGCGCGATTACGAGGGCCGGCTGCGCACTCGGACTGCCTAGACCAGCACCCTGTAGGACGTTATCGCGGAAACGGCGGTTCCAGGCTCGATCAAAAGACCCCGGACTGAACTAGATATGGACTTTCTATCGTTGCTGATAGGCTACGCACAAGGACGCCGAGGAAGAACAATATGCGGTCCGTGCTCCAAGCAATACGTCGATTCGGGGCAGCGCGCATGAATCGACAAGTGATCGATCTAAAGCTTCGCCGATTGATCCTGCCGCTCTTGTTGCTTACGTTCACATTTACGTTTGCGTATTCGTTTCTCAATTGGCTGCTAGTCGCAAAGACCGGTTTGATGCCGCTCGATGAGGACATCGTCAATTCTTGGCTACCCGGCGCGTTGGCATGGATTCTTGTGATTGTTCTGATACAACCCCGCCTTCGCTTACTCAAGATTCGGGAACAATGTGCCGTTTCTTTATCACTTCGCAGCTGTAGCGATAGTAGCGGTGCCGCCGATTCTGGCGCAAGGATATGTGAGGACGGCGACTGGTGATGTCACCCACGTTAACGACGCCGATGCTATTGCGACAAGTCCGCGGACAAAATATTACATTGCTCGAAACGTCTGTATGCACCTTGATAAACCGGCCAGCCACGGGTTTGCCACCAACGTCGGTAGAAGCAATGAGACTCTAGTCTTCGACCTCTACGTGATGGCGCCCATTTGCAGCGCTACGAATGAAGCCTCGATCGAGCGGCAGGTCTGGTTGGGCCTCAACTATAGGCAAAGCGTCAGCAACTCGGCATCGGACGCAGCAAAGAAAAGCACCTATAATTCATTCGCCCTACAGTCTCTGCACGCGTTTAACGCGGAAGATCCGCGGCGGTATCAGTTCTTAGAGACGTTGGGTCACAACTCTGATCGCAAGCGTTACGAAAAGACGTTGCAACTCTCAGACTATCGCGTTGCCGCGCCAGTCATTCTCGTTCCCCACGTGGAACCGTTTGAACGACGGACAGGCACTCGGCTCGTGTGGCTAATGGCGGCGCTTACGATTGGACCCCTGGTTTGGCTGACAATGGTAATGGTTCCCGCGCTCGATCAATCCAGGATCGCGAGCGCGGTTGAATCCACCGATCCAGCGCGACGACCTCCGCCTCCCTTTATACTTCATCTCTTCGTACCCACGCGAGACTTTTACGGTCTTCCACTTTTGGTTGATGCCAATATCGCGGTGTTTCTCGCGATGGCGTTGGCCGGTTTTGGGCGTGATGTCGTTCGATCCCGATGATCTACTAGCCTGGGGTGCGAACTACCGCCCGGCAATCCACGGGTTTGGCATTTTCAGACTCATCGCGAGCCAGTTTGTTCACGGCGGACTGATCCATCTGGCGAATAATCTTTACGGACTTCATTTTGCGGGATTGTTCCTTTCGCCCGTTGTTATAAATGGGCGAATGATCGCGTGCTATTTGTTGTGTGGGCTTGGTGGCAGCATTGCCAGTTTAGTGACGCATTCAGCCACGATGAGCGTGGGTGCATCGGGGGCAATCTTCGGGTTATTCGGAATACTATTGACGCTCGACTTGCTGGGTGATACTCGATTAGCCGTAATGAGGAAGGTTATTTTCATCGGAGGCGGGATATTTGTTGGCTGGAATCTATTGATCGGCGCAACTACTCCCGGAATTGATAACGCCGCTCATGTAGGTGGCTTGCTAACTGGCGCTGTTATTGGGATGTCCCTTTTCGTTCTCAATCTATTTAATCGTCAGAAGCCGCAAGTGCGTCCGCGCGAACGCCCCGTTCATCGGTAGATTCTTTGGCCGCGGCCCCTCACAAAGTCGAGCGAGACGAGTGACATGACACAAATCACTGAACTCCAGTGCGCTTGCGGACAAGTCCGTTTCACAGTGGATCGCGGCCCCATGCTCAGCGTCGAATGCTGCTGTACTAGTTGCCGCACCGCCGGCGGTGTGTTGGAAAAATTGCCCGGCGCTCCGCGGATTGTGGGACGAAACGGTGCCACCCAATTGGTTCTCTATCGCAAGGATCGCATCCACTTTGCCCGGGGCACCGTGCTGCTGAAAGAATACCGGCTTACACCCGAGTCACCCACGCGGCGTATCGTCGCCAATTGCTGTAACACACCCATTTGCCTCGACTTCACAAAAGGGCACTGGCTCAGTTTATACAGTTGCCTATGGCCCGCTGGTACGGTGCCCCCGATTCAAATGCGCACGATGACGAGTGATGCTCTGGAAGGAACGATTCTTTCCGATGATGTCCCCAATCACGAACGCTATGCGTTGTCGTTCTTTGCCAAGCTTCTGAGTACGTGGGCTGCAATGGGGTTCAACATACCGAAAGTCTTCGTCAACGGAACGCTCCAGGTCTGATGTGGACGATAAAGATCGATTTTGAGCCGTAGAACGAAGTTGTGCGGGACTGGGCGGCGGGTGCAGCCGTTTCGTGAGGTGAGTTATCGGGTAGCGGCGTTAGAATTCCGACGAGCTGCCGTTGAAAGGGATCCATCCTGTCCCGACTCGCAAAGTCGCCCGACGGACACTTAGCTCACCGCATTTTGGGTGCGGATGTCCCATCGGACCAGTGTGTCACTTGCACCATGATTACGCTCAAAGCTTCCGGCGAATCTTGGAACTGTGGGTTCAGCATCGGCGGCGCGCCGGGCAGATCGGCGCCCCATGCTGAAGCTAGCGCGCGCGGAAAATAGAACATGAGGTGAGGCACCCAGTTGTGCGCCTCGTCGTTCAGATACCCCTGCTTAGACATCATATAGGTCATCGCGCCCGATTCCAGAAGCGGCAACGCATGACTTGTGATGGCATCCTTGACCGCGGCGATGATCTCCGGCTTCGAGCGCCCTGCCAGAACCAACTCCGTGCGTTTTATCGTGTACGGCAGGATCGAGCGCACCGCAGGGGGGTTATAGCACAGCGGCCCGCGCATATGCGGATTCCAGAATTGCGGGAAGTTGTATTGCGACATCCATCCGCGCTCGACCGCGCAAACGAATCCGTTGCTACCATTGACCGCGCGCTCGTAGCCGTGGAGCGTCAGTACCAGCACCGTCGCCTTATCTGCAATGGAGGGCGGCGCGGCGCTCTTCGCTAGGGCGATTTCGGCAGCACGATCCATCATGTATTGATCCTGAGGTGCCATCGTAGGGTAATCTGTCGCTAGCGCAACGGATGTGCAGAACAAGGCGGCACCGATTACGGAGGGGTATCTCATCTCATTGAGCTTTCTTGGCGTGCAAATTCATTGAGTCCGTCCGGCGACGCAAGTACGGTCGACCCCTCGCTCCTTATAGTTCACCATGTAGTGAACTATGCCGACAAATACCTTCTGTGTCAATCAGAGAGCGTTTGGCCGTTTGGTATGGCGGCGCCTTAGCCAATACGATGTTTCCGATCCCGCTACGTTTGCGAAAAGTTCAATAAGCGCGGTTCATGAGGTACCGCCGAATTTGGAAAGGCCGCCTGAGCGGCGTGATCCGTTCCGGCGTAAGCTAAGATTGAGTGGCACGACAGGACATTCGTGGAGGGCTGGTAAATGCACATTGGCCTTATCGGAGGGATTGGCCCTGCGGCGACTGATTATTACTATCGGCGGCTGATTTCAACGTTTGCCAGCAAGAAGGCGGCGCTTGAGCTGACGATCGTGCATGCCGACGCGCCAACGCTCCTCCGGCATCTCGCAAGCAATGACGCCGCCAGCCAAGTTGCGATCTATATGAAGCTGACTAACCGCTTGGCGGCGGCGGGGGCCGAGTGTGTCGCTATCACGTCTATCGCCGGCCACTTTTGTATCGACGCGTTCAAGGCGTCGTCCGTGCTACCCATTATCGACATGATTTCCGAAGTTAACCGAGCCATCGCACAACGAGCCTTCGAACGGATCGGCATCCTCGGAACCCGCACGGTGATGGAGACGCGCCTTTATGGAAGCGTTTCCGGTGTTGAGGTCGTCCCGCCCAGCGGCCAGGATCTGGAAGATGTGCACCAGGCCTATGTTGCGATGGCAGCGTCCGGCGTCGTCACAGAAGCTCAGAACGCGGTTTTCACCGCGGTCAGCAAACGGTTGCTTAGCGAATCTGGCGTCGAGGCAATCATGCTCGGAGGCACCGATCTCGTACTGGCCTTCAACGAGCGAGACATAGAATTTCCGCTCATTAACTGCGCCGGCATCCATGCGGACGCCATCGCAAAATTGGCCGCTACCTGAGATTGTCGTGACGTTTGCAGCCCGCTGCGGGGAGGCCGGCTTGCCTTCGAAATACATGGGAGATCGGAGTAGATCGCAGTTTTCGCTTCTGGATAGCCGCCATTCGTGACAGGCAGTTTCGGTTCGACAGAGAGCAATGATTCAAATGTTGGCACAAACCCAAATGAATGGCACACCGAGAAAAGTAATTTCGCGACTAACCTATTGAGTTGAGAGCGCCCCCGGACGGATTGCTGCGGGGCCTGCGGCCCCTTGGCCTCGCTCACGCTCGGCTCGCCCTGCGGGCGACTAAATCGCCTGCGGCGATTTGTCGAACTCGCCTTGTTGTCTTTCGGGGGTTCGAACTAACACGCCCGTCAGCTTGACGCGACCGGCGGTTCTCGTGCAAAAAACGGTGGTGCGCCCGGAGAGATTCGAACTCCCGACCACCTGGTTCGAAGTAAGGTATACGGAACACCACATTAATCAACTAAATCCGCCACTTGCGATCATCCAGTTGTGCCACAGATTATCGAGATATGCGCCCGTAAGCCATTGAACGCATGGATACGGCACTTCAGCGCGAGGCCTGATTCCGTGCAAATCCGTCTCAGTTCGGGCTAACAGCGGTCACCGACAACGGTGGAGCGCATGTCCTGCAGCAGTCGGCAGCGAAATGCCAGCAGGTCGCGCACGACCAAGACTCTCGCGTCACGTTGCACGAGCCACTTCGTAGACAAGCGCTGGTTTCATCGTGGCGAGGTCGGCCACCGGTTGTGGAGGTCGCCACAAGAACATCGTGAACGTCACCTTGTCGGGCGTGACATCGATGACGGAGAAGCCATTTTTTCCGTCGGTTTCATATTCGTCCACGCCTTCCAGCTGCGACGGTTTAGACTCGACACTGCGGAAGGAAGGTGGAAATGGCAGGTCGCCCGTTCCTAACGTGCCGGTCAGCACGACGTGCACCTTGTTTTTCAGGGTAAGTTCGCCGGAGCGTCGGATTGAGCCCGCTGCCGAGGCATGGAAATCTCCCTGAACTATGATCGGTGCGCGTTTGTTCTGGGAGCCGATCGCTTCGATCAGTCTCTGGTGCTGAGCGAACCAGCCTGGCTGCCACCCCTCTTTTGGTTTGTAGAGAACGAGCCGGCTGGACTCCTCATCGAGCAGATCCGGGTACCGGTCCCCCAATTTCCCCGAGGAATAGGCGAAGGGGAGCGAAGGCACGTGCATGAAGTGCGCGGCGTCATCTGCGCGAGTTCGCGCGATCAGCCAATCCTCGACCCACTGGGGCACGACCTGAGCGTGGACCCCCTTGGAATTGATGTAACGGCGGCAGTCATAGAGCACTGCCTCCAGGAGATTGCCGTAACACAACGTGCCGAAGCACAAGTACATGCGCAGGATGACGTAGAAGTTGCCCTCCGGTGCTGGGAGCCAGTTGGAAGGGTCCGTAGGCGCCTCATGAAGATTGGAACCGATGGTGCGCTCACCCTCTATGTTAAAAATAGATCACCGGGTGTTAAGAAGGAGGCAAATTGGCTGCCAGCACCGACTGACGCGTTTTCGCTTTATATCCGTGCGTACTGGCCAAATGCTGAGTTAGCCGAGGGAAAGTGGACTCCGCCGCGTGTCGATATGGCAGGCTAATAACCAGTCCAGGGACAAAAGGCGATCCTGTGTTCGATTGGCTCTCCCGATAGCCGACATCGGTGTCCGGCCGCTTGAGGTGGAATTGAGGCGATCCGCGGTCAGCGCATTGGTGTCCGTCTCAGCGAGGCATTCCGCCCCGCAATAGCGCCGTCAATCTCGCCGTGCTAACTTGGCGTGGCGCAGAGGCGGGGGAGCAACGATTTAGTCAACATAGCGGGCATTTACATTGCCGTGAAGCGCAAACAGCAAAGCTCTGAACCAGTGGACATCCCGTCGCCGATGCGCGGTGGGCAAATAAGGACTCCGCTAACGTGACTGCGGCGCAGCGACGACCACAGGGGGCTCGACTCACTTAGGAGTTTCATTCAACCATGGCCAAATCGACTCATGGATCTCATGTGCACGCCCAGGACGTAGGCGAACCCCATCTACCAAACGATCGCAGAAAAGAGGAGTTCCCAAGAAATGAAGATTTGCGCTATCCCGATGATGCGTTACGCGCTATAGCGCCGGACCGCTTCCCGCGTGCCTTGGATCAGCAGCTTTCCCTGGCTGCGGAAGCGGCCAACATGGGCTTCTGGTTTCGGGACTTTGACCGGGAAGACTTCTGGGCTTCCGACCAATGGCGTGCACTTTTTGGCTTTACCAGTTCGGAGACGTTGAATATAGAGAAGTTCTTCCAACGGCTGCACCCGAACGATCGTGAAACAACGCGCCAAGCTCTGGAGAATGCATACCAAGGAGATGGCAGCTACCAGACAGAACACAGCGTGTTGCTGCCGGATGGTCGGGTACGCTGGATTGCCTGCCACGGTCGCCTCGAACTGAGCGGAGGTGAACGACCGCCTCGGTTACTCGGTGTCTCGTTGGACATCACGCGGCGCAAACTGGCAGAGCTGGAAGCCCAGGCGCACCGCAACGAGGCCGCCCATCTGCTAAGGGTGAGGAGCCTCGGTGAATTATCCTCCGCCTTGGCGCATGAACTAAAGCAGCCACTGGCAGCGATCTTGAGCAATGTTCAGGCTGTCCAGCTCTTACTTGCTCGCGATAGCGTTGACCTGCAGCAAGCTCGCGACATCCTTAGCGACATTGTCGCGGATGACACACGAGCCGGGGAGATCATCGACCGGCTGCACGTTCTCATAAAAAGAGGCGAACCCCAACCACAGCCGTTGGAAGCGAACCAATTGATTCGAGATGTGCTGCAATTCATGAATCATGAATTAACGGGTCGCTCAGTGCGGATCGTCACGGACTTAACTGACGGTGCTCTGTCGATTCATGGTGATCGCGTGCAACTTCAGCAGGTATTGCTGAATCTCATTCTCAACGCCGTGGATTCCATGTCGCAACCGATCAACAATGAGCGCACCCTCACTGTCCGGTCATGCCGAGTAGGGAACATGGGCATTCAGATATCCGTGGCGGACACCGGACACGGCATTCCGCCTGGTGACGAAGAAACAATCTTCGAGTCGTACTACACCACCAAACCTGAAGGGCTCGGATTGGGATTGTCGTTGAGCCGATCAATCTTGACCGCGCACGGGGGGCACTTGCGTCTAGAGAGCCGTGGCTCAAACGGTGCGACATTTCACTGCACCATCCCCGAATGGAAAGACGGTTTTCGCTAGCGCTCAATCGCAGGATAGATTAAGGAAACGCGAGCAATATTCCAAGAATCGCCTAATGAGGCCGCGAGATTCATCGCACGAATCTCATGTCGACCCCCTAGGTATAGGCGACGCGAACCTTTGGAGTAGAGACGCGCATCAAGATATGCACGCGCTAGGTCCAGCGCCGCCGCATGGAGTTGCACGGTACTCATGGCTCGGGCGGCCGCCTTTCGCCACGCGTTCCGAATCTGAAATTAAAAGGTTTGGTCTTGAGCGCCCCACGCATAGTCACCGCCTGCTAGGTCCTAAGTCTCATATATTTGTTGGCGGATTTCGCGAAGGATACGCTACCGCCCGAGTTCGACGGACCCGCTGCGCTTTGCTGCGCAGGAGTACTCGGCATGAGAATACATCGACGAGCGAAAGCGCTCGTTGTCCTGAGCGTTTTAGCCTCACATCCGTTCATACCGATCGGACGAGTGCTCGCCGCGCGGGCTGATGGAAATCCACCAGAGCCGGCTACAGCCCTTGTGCAGCCAAAGGCACGTCTTCTCGAGGCGCTTCGTTCCAAGACTCCGATCGAACCTATCGACATCAAGGAGGATCCCTACCTGATCTGGCATGGGCTGGAGCCGCCCGTTGCGCCAGCCGGTACGGTGTGCGGCGTCCGATTCGAGCGCGATCAAGTTCACTATCGCCTCGCCACATTCACTCAGCCGGAGGGGGCGCGCACGGCGGGGTTTTCTGTCACTCACTTCGGCGCCTGCGGAACCTGCTCGACGCTGCAAGACCTGGCGGTCTACCTTGAAAAGCCTGACCTAACGGCCCCGGTACGCAAGTGTGGATTCAGATTGAGTCGGTTCGCCAGCCTGACCTGCCTCGAGGATCTCAAGTTCAGCACCGCTTGCGCGAGGACGTGGCTGTACAACCTGCAGAACACCCGCAGGCAATGTTTACGTGTATGCCTATCGAGCTGGCTCAAGGGCGAGGCGCCGACGCGGCAAGACGGTAGCCTCAACGCCTGTCTTCAGTGTGATGAGGTGCGCTCCGGTCTGGTGTTCAAGGCCACTGCAGGACGGACGCGGCGCAACTCGGGCATCCGCTCATCGATTCCACGCCTAGACGCGGAGATTGCACCCCTGGTTCACGACTATGTCCCGGGCCTTCCACTGCGGTAAGCCGAGCTTTTAAGAGTCCGCGGGTGATTCGAACTAAACGCACCGCGGCATCATCTCTTCCAACATGAGGCGGCGCCAAGCGGCGTCAGCCTTCACCAACGGTAGAAACTCGTCAGCAAGATATCACTGCGTGAACTGCCGAACCCGGTTTCCGCAACGACGCTCCATTTCCGGCTAATGGTCCAGTTAACACCCGCGAGATAATTCCACGGGTTCTTCGGCTCGACGTGAATACTGTAGCTTAGCGTCGTGGGCTTCCCGATGACGGTGTTCGAGGTGTCGAACACGAAGCTCCCAGTGATGTCCATGTCGGATATCAAGTAGGTCCCGCCGACATACCAGGTGAGCATTCCCGTGTTGCTATATCGCTGGTTGTAGCCCAAGCGAGGTGCAATGTTCCATGTGCGGCCACGCGTATCGGAGATACTTAGATCAGAAATCACATACGTGATAGGCAGCGCACCAAAGAAATTGCCCTTGGCCCCCGCGGCCGTCATGCCCACCCCGTAGGTGCTCCCGTCATAGTTAGCGTGCGCGGTCCCGGAGAGCGTCTGAGAGCACAAGGCCGGTCGCAGCGCCAACGGCAGCTGGCAACCCGGGACCTTCAGGAAATTCATGAGGTCCGCACCTGGAATCACGATGTCGATATCGCCGGTGCCGTGTGTGTATCCGCCGATCGCGTAAACGTTTAAGAACGGCAATACCCACGCCCCCGCTTGGACTTGCAGCGAGATGGGCTCAACGCGTGAGTTCGGAAATTGCACAAAGCTCGCATCGACCGGAGTACCGCCGTTGAGACCAATGTTGAGTGAACGCAGTTTGCGATCTTCGCGGCCCAGATACACCGACACGCCCACATCGTAGGGGTTGGGCAGGTCGACGCCGCGATCGATCACTCGCTGCGCGAGAAACGGCAGCGCGTGCGGCCACTGGGCCGGCAACGCGGGCACACTGCTTGCGGACGAGTCCGCAGGCGGTCCTGCGATGGCATCGTCGCTGGCGTCAGCAGATGTTGAACCAAACAGGAGGTATGGTAGTAGGGCTGCGGCAAGCTTGATAATGTTTGCCGTTAGCGCACCTCTTGCCTGCGCCTTTCGAATGCGCTTCGACGAAGTGCAAGCACCTGGAAAATAGCCATGCGATCGAGGGGCCGCCGGCTGGGTAATTGTACACCCAGCCAAGAGTACCAGCAGGACAATTGCGGTCGCAATCAATGTCATCAGTTTGGTGGAGCGGGAGCGGGGAAGACTTGTTTCCATTGCGTCTCTGACAAATGCGCGCGCAAATCAAAGCGGAGGTTCAGAAGTGCCTCTTCACTTTCCCGGTTTAGAGCGTCGGCGCGTGAGCGAAGGTTGGCGACATCGTCGGGTGTCGTATCGTGACGTTCAAAGGCCCGCAGGGCTTGCTTGTCGAACTTCGACCGCTCGGAATTTAAGTGCTTTAGTTCCTTCTTTAGGCGCTTCACCACATCGTCAGTCGCCTTGCGCCGCGTCTCATCCGGCTCCACGGCATTGACTGCCTTGGTCAATTGCTTTGGCGTGAGACCGCCGAACAGCACGGCCGAACCGCCCAGAGCACCACCGAACAGAAATCCACCGAGAAAAATGGCAATGAGCACCTGTCCACGCTGTCGTCGAGGTCCCGCGAAACAATTGCGTCTCGGCATTTCAGCTACCCGCTGCCGCCGCCAGCGCGGCGCGTTCAAATTTCGCCAGACCCTTCCACTCCTCGCTCGAGGTCGTATCGATCATCTGGAAATGCAGCCGTTCGACTTCACTGCGAATGGCCACGCGCCGCGCGTCGTACGTTTGCACCAGCGATTCGAACTCGGGACGTGTGGCACCCGGGCGCGCATTCAGCGCGAGCACGTCGGCATGAAACTGTAGGTTGAGAGACTCGAACGCAACCAGTTGATCACGCAATGCGTCAATGGCGCGGGCAATGATGGCAGCATGCGTTGGATCAGTCACATGGGCGGGCAAGGCCTCCCGCATCGCCTCGAGATTGCCCTTGATCTCAACGTCCGCGGGCGGGCGATGGCTCACGCATCCAAAGCACAGCAGGGCAAACAGCGACAAGCTAACTGCACGCATATTGGGTGGACGCACCGAAAAGTTAGTAATTGAAAGAATATCCATTTGCGCGATCGTGCCGCCGACCATCGATACTTCGTGATAACTAACGGCCGCTCGCGCATGAGTCCGTAGGTTGCCAAGAAGGCAGTAAAGGCATTGGCAGCGCCTGTCTTTTGGAACGTGGCGGCCCAGTCACCCACGGTCAACGCTAGCGCCGATGCCTATCCGATGGGCATCGGACCTTGGTCCAATACATGGACCCTGCGGCGGTAAGTCCAGGCTGGGACGGACATTCCATCCTTGCCGGCGAGGTATTAATGCACGAGTGTCGATGGGCGTGTCCTCTACCGCCACGCATTTCCTATTTGAATGTAGAAAGTTTGGTCCTGGGGACCCCAGGCATAATCCATCCCCGCCCATAATCCCAGGCGCCGGGCAAGCAGGTAGCGAAATCCAAGTCCTTTTGCGACTTCGTTGTCGGAGTCTGAGAATGATTTTCGTTCACCCCAAGCGCGGCCATCTCCGACAAAGGCGATCGCCGCCCACCGCGAAGTGAAGTCATAGCGTGCTTCTGTTTCGACTACCACGGTGTGGGTGTTTTGGAACTGCCCTGCAGTAACGCCTCGCAAATCGATGTAAGGCAGCATGTAGAAGGGTACGTTGCCAGTCGCCAGACGACCGTCAGCCCGCAATCCGAGAGTCAGTGCGTGCGTGATTGGAAAATAGTAGAACACGTGAGCGCGGTAGGTCTCAAAGTGGTTGTCGCTGCCGAGCGAGGGATCGTAATAGGTGGCGTCAGCTGCACCCAGCCAGCCCTTACTTGGCGTAAAGATATTGTCTCTGGAGTCGTGTTCGAAAGTGAGGCCGATGCCGGAGCTTCGCTCCGCGAATTGCTGGGGCGTGAGTCCGGTCGCGCCGGTATCGACATCCAGATTGGAATTGAGATTTAGATATATCCAACGCACACCGACGAAATTGTCACCCTCCCCCAATCGCATCATGCCTTGTTGGAATGAAGCGAATCCTTTCAAGGAATACGCGATTTTGCCAACAGGTACCGGCAAACTGCCGCCGACGCCGTAGAAATCAAGGTTGAGCGACAGGTCCGCGACACCGCCCCGATATCGAAACCGGTCATCGCGAAAGGTGAATTGGCCTCCGCCCGCGACGCCCTTTGAACCGTTCTCTGTTGCGAACGCCGCTACGCCAAAGACATCCGGCGGTGCAACGTGACCGCCATTGTTCTTGGCTTTGGCCGCCTGCTCTTCCAGCGACTGGCGAATGAATACCAAGGCAGCGCCTCCCCCGTAGCCCACCGCAGGCTCGGTGATAATGATGGGGACGGCCAGCGGGCCCTTATGATCGAGCACGAACTGCGACATGTCGAGCCAGCCGTCGGTTGGATCGGTAAAGCGCTGCAAGAAATCACCGGCTCGCGCCTGAAATACGACCAGAAGACCAACTAAGGCGAAACAGCCGCGTGTACGCATGCATAGTATTTGCATAGCCTGTACACTGAAATGACCTGGTTGAAGATGTCATCGGACCAAAGTCCGATGCAAAGTACGCCGGCCGCCGCTGGTGTCGATTTGGGTATTCCTTGGTGCGAAAACTGCACGCCATACAGGAGACCTCTGGCCCATGGACTGAACAACAATTGCCAGAGAGCATGAGGCCCGCGCAAACGAGCGGGCCTCACTTGACGGCCGAGGAACTACCCAATACTTAAACCCAGTGGGAATAGTCCTTCGCCATCCTGCATCACCCATCACCCATCGCGGCGGTGGCCTTCATCAATCCGAGTTGTGTCAGGGCCGTCACGCCGTCGTCGAGGCCGATTTCTTCGACAATCTTGCCATCGACCAGCTTCAACACTGTGGTGCCGCTGAAGTGCATCTTGCGACCGGTGGCAGCCGGAAGGCGTCCAACAAGAAAGTCGTTGAAGGCGCGACCCGTATGGGTGCCACCACCCTCCCATCGGCCAACGACGAAATCACCCTCGGCAATCAAATCCGCCGTGCCCCAGAAATTGAGATCGGGGAAGGCCGCACGAAAATCGGTCATGAATGCCCTGATGTCGCTGCGTCCCCGGCGAGGCTCATGCAACGAATACTTAAGCAGCATATTCGGCGCGGCGATTTCCTCTATGACCGCGAGATTGACACTCTTGCCCCAAAATTCCGTGAACCACCGACCAACGACAGCCTTATTGCTATCTTCTTTGCTCATTTTGAATATCCTCATGATAAGTTTCGTGACGATCATCTGAGAAACGATAACCCGAGCGAAAGTGTAGGTTTAAGGTCGCCGCAGGACACTCCGATTCTTGCTTTCATATTAATATTTGAGACTTGGCCGTGACAGGAATGGCGATTGCCCGCTTCAAGGCCAGCCCGTCGTTGTCGGTCTATTCCGTGGTAACTGAGCGCTACCCCGCTGCGCCGAACGTCGTACTTCGACGCCATCGGCGACTGCTCTCGGGGCGATTTTTAAACATGCAAATTGACCTGCACATGGCCGTCATAGAATCAGCGGGCAAACCTGTTGCTCCGCCGAGCAGCCGTTCAGGGTTCTAACAGGTTCATTTCTGAACTGCGCGGCGTAAGGATCTACCAGGATGCTTGTGCAACGTCTCGCCTGCTTTGAGCATCTGGACGAACTTCAACAGTCGCCTCTCGCGAGTCTCAATTTTTTTTGCGTTGTGCAGTCGATAGAGAATGGCATAACGATTCTTGCTGTCGAGTGATTCGAAGAACTTCCTCGCAATCGGGGAGGCCGCCAGTGCCGCCTTTAAATCATCGGGCACGATGATTGTGCGCTGCGGTGGGTACGCGACAGACCATCGCCCATCGCTTTTTGCGGCCTCCATCTGCTTGAATCCTGCCGCCGTGAGCTTACCTTGGGCTTGCAGGCGCTCGACCGCGGCGCAGTTGACCTGAGACCACTTGCTTCGAGGACCCCGGGGAGTGAAACGCTGGCACCACCATCCATCCACGCTAGACCTGGTTTGGCCGTCGATCCAGCCAAAACATAGAGCGATCGCGAGTGCTTGGGCGTGGGTAATCGAGGGCCGTTTGTTCCCCTTCTTGGCAAACTCCAACCATAGGCCCGGTGACCCCCCATGGTGCTTTTCGAGCCAACTGTGCCAGCCTGCCGCAGTTGCGAATCGCTTCTTCACAAGCACTCTAGCGTCGGTCATGGGTTGCGAGACTAGCCTCAATGTTTCAGCGGATTCTGAAGTTACTCGGTCGGCCCAGACAAAGCACAGCCGACTTTCCGAGTAGGCGAGGACCTCGCGGCCCTCGCCCCTCACAGACCCGAACGAGCGCGATTCACGCATTCGGTTCTTCACAGCACAGCTTCGCGCACGATCAGGTGTAGCGATGGACGATTCTGGGGGCAGGCAACGGATAGCGTGCCACCAACCTCAGGAACTTCTCCCAGGTGACGTAGCTTTTCCACGACCGTCGCGACAACCATTTGCGCCAGATCCGCCGCGTCCAGTGGACTAAGGTAACCAAGCGTGGATAGTTGCCGGTGATGCCGAAGTAAGCGAAGTGCCCCTCCAGCATCCGGCAGAGTCGATGATGTTGCTCAGCGATCGGCCACGGCCGCATGAAGCGGCATTGGTCGTTGATCGCCTTGAGCGTGCGCGCCAAACGATCTTTGGCGGTACGCTGCCACACCGTCGCCTTGCCCTTCCGCGTCTTGCTCCAGATGTGGAGAAAGCCGAGGAACGTAAAGGTCGTGGGCAACGTCGTCTCCGCACCCACGCGCTCGGCCAGCGGCCTGAAGTCAACCAGCCGGGTCTTGGTCGGGTGGAGTTCCAACCCGAACTTCGCCAGCCGCTTGCCCAGCACCGCCTGCACCCGCTCGGCGTCGTCTTTGTTAGCAAAGAGCATCACAAAATCGTCGCAGTAGCGGATCAAGACACTGGCGCCGCGCAGGCGCGGTTGCACCTGCTCGGCAAACCAGTCATCGAGAACGTAATGCAAAAACACGTTGGAAAGCACGGGTGAGATCACACCACCCTGAGGCGTACCGACGCCGGGGAAAGATACCTGCCCCGATTCCAGCACACCCGCTTTCAGCCACTTATCGATCATCCTTCTCACCACCCCATCCGTGACTCGTCTGGCCAGCAGTTCCCTGAGCTTGGCGTGATCGATGCTGTCGAAGTATTTTCGGACGTCCACTTCTAACACCCATCGAGCTCCCTGCCCCAGTATCCCGTGACGGATGACCCGGAGCGCCTGGTGCGCATTGCGACCGGCTCGAAAGCCAAACGAGCAGTCCCGAAAGTCCTGCTCGTAGATCGGCTCCAGCAGCATCACAATGGCGCGCTGCGCCACTTTGTCCTCGAAAGACGGGATGCCTAGCGCACGCTTGCCACCGTCCGACTTGTCGATGTAGTGACGTCGGACTGGCGGCGCGCGATAACGGCCCGATTTGAGTCGATCCATCAGACTTTGCAGGTTCTGCTCCAAATCGGTCGCATACTCCTGCGCCGTCTGACCATCGGCCCCGACCGCACCGTCTTTGCGCGTGCACTCATAGGCGTACCTCAACCACTCGGCGTCGAGGTTATGGTTCAGAGACGTGAACGCCATCGCCGGATTCTCTGCCGCCAGCTTGGCTATCTGCTCCTGTTTCGTTGACACGCTTTTAGGCTTCAAAGCGCCCTCCGTGTTTCTCAAAAGCGATTCTGTACTACGATGCTCCGCTTCCCTCGTCTGGGTCCGCGCGAGCCGCGTTCCCCAGCATCCTCGGTACTATCAGAGCACTAAGACTTCCTGTGCCGACTACAGGGTTGCTTATTTGTTCGCGTCCCCGCTCCAACCGATCTTCTCCGAGTTCGCTCCCGTGCGGTGGAGAACTCCGCTCAGGCCTGGTCCCGTTCAAGCCCAGTACCACTGGCTATTCATCGGCTGGTCAATCACAGGATCTCCCAGGTTCCTGGAGAATCCATCCCGTACCTCTGCCCCGCTCTAGGATCCCGGCCAGTTCGTCGGCCCTCGCCTTGTCGGCTCCGACGATGCAGTCCCCACTTTGCGTACAGTGAGGACACCAGCAATACGGACTTCTCGAGACTCAATCACGCGGCTTCAGTACCCGCTGCCTACGCTTCAAGTGATGCGTTACCGCACCCGCATGCAAGGCTCGCTTCCGGCCGGTGGCTAACCTTTGCCGGATGGGAGTTGAACCCACTGGACTCCATCGAAAAGTTTCTGTCCTCTACATCGGACTTCCTCCTTTCTCAGGTTTACCCTGGCGCGAACGCAAAAGTCCCGCATAGACTCGAAGCATTCTCCTAAAGAGATCGCACGAACTTTCCGAACAGCGCTCCCCTTAGGCCGCAATTCCACGGCGTCGCAGTGGCGAGATTAACAGGTCTGCCGAGATCTGGAATCGATCACGGAGCTTGCGCACCATGGACATACTTAGCTCGCGCTTGCCTGTCATGACCTCACTCACCCGACTGGGTGTCCCCAGAAGGGGCACCAAATCGGCACGCGAGAGGTCATGTTGGTCCATTAGATAGGTAAGCAGGTCGGGTAAAGACGGCGCACGACCAGGCCATCGGGATTGCTCATAGGCCTGAATTAAACGCGCCTGGGCAGTCATCCGCGACCGATCTGTTGGCTCGTTCGACCCCATCAGCTTCTCGATCAGCGCCTTGGCTTGCGAATGATCTGCATCGTTTTCAACAATAAACAAAGTAGTCTTCATTACACCGTCTCCGCGTCAATCTTGTCGTACTCCTCATGAGATCCAAAGAATCGGATCATTACGACACCATTTTCGTACCGCACCACGACTATCAGACGATAATCATTCGCCTGGATGTTGAAGACCACCCGACCGCTCTTGAGAATGCTTGCTTTCGGATGAGACTTCTTAACATCCTGCGGCGTCTTCCATTGTGCGCTAAGGACAATGGCCCTCCACGCATCGTACTGCGTGCGAGCGACCTTGATCCCCCGATGACCGCCTCGCACCGAAAAATAGCGTTCGACCAGGTCGGTGCCGATCACAATCATAGATCACGATGTTATATCCTAATTCCATAAAATGGAAGTCTCCATTCCATATTCTGGAAGCGCCATCGCTTGCAGTTGGACAGAACATGACTCCCTGTATGACCACTTCGGGACCCCGAAAGGGCCCGAACTGAACTAGAGTCCTAATCTAATGCGTCGACGGTCAATTGAATGGCACAAGTGCATTTGAATGGCACAGTGCTTAAAAAGTGAGGAGCATAAGTGCTTGAAATATGGCGCGCCCGGAGAGATTACTTCGGGGCCTGCGGCCCCTCGCCCCTCGCTGACGCTCGGGGTCGCCCTGAAGGGCGATCGCCATCGCCGCTTCGCGGCGCTGTCGTCGAACTCTTCGGTTCGAATCGGCTGCTGATGAGTTGATTACATCGAGCCGCAGGAAAAATTTTGCGAAAAATTGCGCGCCCGGACGGATTCGAACCGCCGACCACCTGGTTCGAAGCCAGGTGCTCTATCCAGCTGAGCTACGGGCGCAGGCCGGCAGTGTAACGGTTGCGTAGGTCGTTCGGAAACTGAATGCCCTGAGCCGGCCGACATTGCGGGACGGCCGGAGTACCGCCGCCGCCCCCACGCGTGGTCGAAATTAAGTAATATGGTATCTCGGTACCTCTCTCGGGGGACTCGCCATGTCAACGATTGAATCCCGCATCGCCAGTTCCTTGCACGCTCATTGGCGGCTCTTTTTGACCGAGGGAATCGTGCTATTGATTCTGGGTATCTTGGCCATCGTCGTCCCGCCCATCGCCACCCTCGCGGTCGAAGTCCTGATCGGTTGGCTGCTGCTGATCAGCGGAATCGTCGGCTTGATCGCCACCTTACGCATGCGCGCAGCTCCGGGGTTCGGTTGGTCGTTGCTGTCGGCCGTCATCGGCATCGCGGCCGGCATCGTGCTGCTTCGATGGCCGCTGTCCGGCGCCCTGTCGCTCACGCTGATATTGACTGTGTTCTTGACTCTCGAAGGCGTGGCGTCGATTTTGTTTGCGCTCGAGCACAAGCGCGAACTGTCCGGTCGGTGGGGAATCATGCTGTTCAGCGGCCTCGTCGATCTGGTCTTGGCCGTCATGATATTCGTGGGGCTTCCCGCCACGGCGGCCTGGGCCATCGGTCTGCTCATCGGCATTAACTTGGTGTTCGGCGGCTGCGCGCTGATTGCGATGGCGCTGCATGCCCGCAACCCGCGATCCGCAACTGGATGAACCGCCGCTCGGGTTCCAGCGTCGCGAGTTCCAGCGCAGCGCAATAGGCCTCGCGCGCTTCGCGCAGCCGCCCCAGTTGCTGTAGGAAGCGGCCGCGCGCGGCGTGCAATAAGTGGTACTCACTGACCTGTCCGCGCGCCGCGAGCGAATCGATGAGATCGAGCGCTCGTGCTGGTCCGTCCACCATGGATACCGCCACCGCGTGATTTAGCTCGATGACCGGAGTCGGTTGCAAGCGCAGCAGCACCTCGTACAGTCCCACGATCTGGGGCCAATCGGTCTCTTCTTTGCGGGCCGCTCGCACGTGTAGCGCGGCAATGGCGGCCTGCACCGCGTACGGACTTACCCTTCCCGGGATGCTCAATGATCGATCGACCAAAGCCAGACCTTCGGTGATCTTGCCGCGATCCCACAGTGATCTGTCCTGATCTTCGAGTAAAATCACGTCCCCGGCACCTGACTCGCGTGCCGCCCGCCGCGCATCGTGCAACAGCATTAGGGCCAGCAGCCCGAGCACGGCCGGAGTGTTCGGCAGCAGCTCATCGAGCAGACGCCCGAGGCGTATCGCCTCCCCGCACAGCTCGGCGTCAACCAACCGGCTGCCGGTGGTCGCCGCATATCCTTCCGTGAACACCCCGTAGACCACCGCGAGCACGCCGTCGATGCGCTCGTTGAGCAGCGGCGGCTCGGGAGTTTCATAGGGAATGCCGGCATCGCGGATTTTCTTCTTGGCGCGCACCAGGCGTTGCGCCATGGTCTCTTCGTTCACCAGAAAGCCGCGGGCCACCGCCTGAGTTGAAAGGCCGCACACTTCGCGTAAGGTCAGCGCGATCTGCGCCTCGCTGCTGAGCGCGGGGTGGCAGCACGTGAAGATGAGGCGCAGCCGGTCATCGCCGAAGGTGGTGTCGTCCGCTTCATCGATCTCGGCGACTGCCTCGGCCTCGGCGCTGGCCAGCTCCCGATCGAAGACCTTGGTGCGAAACACCGTGTCGCGGCGAATCCGGTCCACTGCCTTGTTCCGGCCCGCCTTGATCAGCCACGCCGCAGGATTCTGCGGCACGCCGGCCGTCGGCCATTGTTCCACGGCGGCGGTGAAGGCATCCTGCCGCGCCTCCTCGGCCAGGTCGAAATCGCCGAGCAGGCGGATCAATGTCGCGAGCACACGACCCGCCTCTCGGCGAAAGATTTCCTCGAAGTGCGTTCGGTTCAAGCCGCCGACGGCCAGATCGGCCGTACTTCGATGCTGCCCACCCTGGCGCCCGGTATTCGGGCTGCAATCGCCGTGGCTTCGTCCAGATTCTTCGCCTCCACCAGGTAATAGCCTCCCAGTTGCTCGCGCGTCTCCGCAAACGGACCATCGGTGGTGGTCACCTTGCCGTTGCGCACCCGCACGGTGGAGGCGGTCGCGCTGGGCTTGAGCCGATCGCCCGCCTTGAACTGCCCGGCCTGGATGATGCCTTTGGTGAATTCCGTGTATTCCTCCGTCATGGCGCCGAGCGCCGCGGGGGCCATTTTCGCGAACTCGGCTTCATTTGAATAAATCAGCAATAAGTACTGCATGTCGAAATCCTTGGTGGTAGCGGCGCGATTCGCCGTTCAATAGTCGAATGGCGGGGGCTCATTTCGACACCTCTGGTTTCCCGAGGCCAACTCTATATCCAAATATCGCGGTGCGGGTGGCGGGCGGTGGGAACCAAATGGCCCCTCGGCGGTCCAATTTACATAAGAAATCAGCCACTTACGTCGTGATCGTTGAGTGCTGGCGGCTCTTCGCCCTTGGCCGTAAGATCACAGGGTCTTTGGTTTAATCATCCGCACAGATAAAGAGGATTCCCGATGAAGGCTTGGATACCGCTCACGCTGGTTTTCGCACTTGGCACCGCCGCTCATGCACAGGCGACTTGCACTTATCCGCGCTCTCCGGACGCGCCCCCCGACGGGAATACCGCCACCAAGGATCAAATGATCGCTGCGAAGCACGACTTCGACCGCTACAACGGCGAGATGAACTCCTATTTGGATTGTCTGAAGCTCGAAATGGACGCGGCTGCGCCCAAGGATCCCTCGAAGCTCAGCGCCGCGGAAAAGAAAAAGGCGGACGACCAACAGAAAATTTTGGTGCAGAAGAACAACGCCGCCGTCGATGAATTGCAGGCGGTCGTTGGTCGCTTCAACGAACAGCTGAAGATCTACAAAGCCAAGCAGAAACCGTCCTAACCAACCAACGAGTGCGGCGGAGCAGCTCCGCCGCAACTTTACCCATGCAGGCTGGAACGCTCATTTCTCCGCGTCTGGCCGAAGAGGCGATCAACTCTCGGCTAACGTGTCTGCCGATCGAATCACTGCCGCTCACGCAGTGTGTGGGCGGAACCCTGCGCGAGAATGTTTACGCCGAGCGCGATCATCCGCCCTTCGACCGGGTCACGATGGATGGAATCGCGGTGGACAGTGCCGCGCTGCGGCGAGGCCTCAGGCGCTTTCGCATTCAGGGCACGCAAGCGGCGGGCACCGCGGCCATCAAACTCTGCGCGGGCGACGACGCCATTGAAGTGATGACCGGCGCCATACTGCCCCTGGGCAGCGACTGCGTCATTCCAGTGGAGCAGCTGGACATCGCCGAGGGCTACGCCTCGCTCAACGGTACCGCGGTGAACTCGGCCTATCACAATGTTCATCGGCGCGGCAGCGACAGCCGGCAGGGCACCCTGTTGCTGGAAGCCGGCACGCTGTTGCGTGCGCCGGAAATTGCCGTGGCCGCATCGGCCGGCATGGCGCGGGTGCGCGTGAGCAGTCAGCCGGCCGTCATGGTGATGTCGACCGGCGATGAGCTGATTGAACCCGGCGATCCGATTGCGGACTACCAAGTGCGCCGCTCCAACGCCTATGCCGTCGCCGCCGCCTTGCGCAAGCGCGGCTTGGCCCGGGTGGGCGATGATCATGTGCTCGACGATGAGGCTGAGCTATACGAACGCCTCGCGCTGCATCTGACCACGCATGAAGTGGTGGTATTGAGCGGCGGCGTCTCGATGGGAAAGTTCGACCTCGTCCCCAAGGTGCTGCAGCGCCTCGGAGTGACGGAAGTGTTCCACAAGATCGCGCAGCGGCCCGGCAAGCCCATGTGGTTCGGCATCGGCCCTCAGGGACAAGCCGTGTTCGGATTGCCCGGCAACCCGGTCTCCACACTCGTGTGCCTGATCCGCTATGTCATCCCGGCCATCGCCGAAGCCATGGGCACCAAGCGTAGCCCCCCTGAGCGGCTGGCCTTGGCGTCGCCGGTCACCTTCGACCACCCGCTGACCTATTTCTTGCCGGTGGCGATTGAACATGATGATTGGGGTCGCCCGTGGGCGAATCCGCGGCCGCCCAACGGCTCCGGAGATTTCTTGAGCCTGGCCGGCACGGATGGTTTCGTCGAACTGCCTCCCGGACCCAACACCTACCCGAAGGGATTCGTCGCGACCGTGTTCCGCTGGTGAGCATCATGAGTTCCACCGTTCACCACATTCGTGGACCGCGACATCCGCTCGATCGTCTCGGCCGTCCGCTGCACGATTTGCGCATCTCGGTCATGGACCGCTGCAACTTTCGCTGCCCCTACTGCATGCCCAAGGAGCAGTTTCACGAGCACTACCGCTTCTTGAAGTCGCAGGAGCGCCTGTCATTCGAGGAAATCGTGCGTCTCTCGCGGCTATTTGCCGGCCTCGGCGTGCGCAAGCTGCGCCTCACCGGAGGCGAGCCGCTGCTGCGCACGAATCTTGCCGACTTGGTCGGCGATCTGACCGACATTCCGGACATCGACGACATTGCGCTGACCACCAACGGCGTGCTGCTCGGGCAGCATGCCGTCGATCTGCATGCCAATGGTCTGAAGCGGGTGACGGTGAGCCTGGACACCTTGGACAAAGAAGTCTTCGCACGTATGAGCGGCGGCTTTGCCGCGCTCGATCAAGTGCTCGCCGGCATCGACGCCGCCATTGCCGCGGGCCTCACTCCCGTCAAGATCAATGCCGTGATCGAACGCGGCCTGAACGACCACACGGCGCTCGACCTCGTCGATCGCTTCCGCGGCTCGCCCGTCATCGTGCGCTTCATCGAGTTCATGGACGTCGGCAGCCGCAACAACTGGCGGCCGGAACTGGTGGTCCCCTCGCGAGAATTGGCCGCGCGCATTCACGAGCGCTGGCCGATGCAGCCGATGTCGCAGAACTACCCGGGCGAAGTGGCGCAGCGCTGGCGCTTTGATGACGGCGGCGGCGAAGTCGGTTTCATTTCCTCCGTATCGCAGCCTTTCTGCGGCGCCTGCAGCCGCGCGCGCCTCTCCTCCGAGGGCAAATTCTACACCTGCCTGTTCGCAACTGGTGGCCTCGACCTGCGCGCTCCGCTGCGAGCCGGCGCCGACGATGCGCAGGTTCTGCAGTTGATCCGCGGCGCCTGGCTCGGCCGCACCGACCGCTACAGTGAATTGCGCGAGGAATTACGGCGCCGCGAGCCTGAGGCGAAAAAAATCGAAATGAACTACATCGGCGGTTGACGCAATGAACTTCACTCATTTAGATGCCAATATGCACCCGGCCATGGTCGATGTCGGCGAGAAGAAGGCGACCAAGCGGACCGCCACCGCCGAGGCGCGAGTGCGCTTTCCGCCCGCGGTCGCCACGGCGCTGCGCGACAGCGGCCTGCGCTCGCCGAAAGGTCCGGTGTTCGATACCGCGATCGTCGCCGGCGTCATGGGTGCGAAGCGCACCCACGAACTCATTCCCTTCTGCCATCCGCTGAGTATAGAGAACTGCCGCATCACCATCGAGCTCGACGGCGACGCCGCGGTGATTCGCTGCACGGTGAGCGTGCATCACAAGACCGGCGTGGAAATGGAGGCGCTCACCGGCGCCGGCGTCGCCGCGCTCACCATTTACGACATGTGCAAGGCAATGTCCCATGACATCGTCATCGGCGATCTGCGGTTGCTCGCGAAAGAAGGCGGCAGGAGCAGCTACGACCTCAAGGCGACGCCGTGACCCCAGTACACGGCCTGATCCTCGCCGGCGGCTCGAGCTCGCGCATGCAGCGCGACAAGGCCGCGCTCAAGTATCGCGGCAAGAGTCAATTGGATCGCGCCTACGAACTGGCGGCCCGGCATGTTCCCCACGTGTTCGTCTCGGTCCGCGCCAGCCAGATCGCCGATCCGGCGCGCGCGCAAAAACCCATGATTGTCGATTCAGTGGCGGGCGAAGGCCCCATCGTCGGCATCCGCTCGGCGCTCGCCGCCGATCCCAGCGTGGCCTGGCTGGTGCTGGCCTGCGACCTGCCGTTTCTGTCGGACGCCGCGCTCGCGCAGCTCTTGCGCGAACGCAACCCCTCCGCCTTGGCCACCGCCTTTCGCAGCGCCCACGACGGCCTGCCCGAACCCCTGTGCGCCATTTGGGAACCGGCCGCCGCCGCGGCGCTCGCCGCCTATGAGGCGGGAGGCGGCCGCTGCCCACGGAAATTTCTGACCCGCTATGCCGCACCGCTGCTCGAGCTCGAGGATCCGCGCGCGCTCGACAACATCAATACGCCCGAGGAATATGCGCAGGCGGCGGCAACTCTCGACGCCGCGGGTTGACCTTCATGCAATTGAAAATCCAATACTACGCGCTGATGCGCGAGCAGGCCGGCCGCTCCGAGGAGTTGCTCGAGACCGGCGCCGCGACACCGATGGCCCTGTACGGCGAATTGACCGCTCGCTACGGCTTCACACTCCTGCGCGAGCAGCTCAAGGTCGCGGTCAACAGCGAGTTCAGCGAATGGTCCCGGCCCTTGAGCGCGGGCGATGCCGTGGTCTTCATTCCACCGGTCGCAGGCGGCTGATGCGCTTTCACCTGACCTCATCCGCCATCGATACCGGCAGCGCGCGGCGCGAACTCCTGGATCTGGGCGCGGGCGGCTACGTCAGCTTCGAAGGCTGGGTGCGCAACCACAATGAAGGGCAGGAAGTCATTCGCTTGGAATATGAAGCCTTCCAAGAACTCGCCGTCAAAGAAGGCGAGCGCATCATCGCCGAGGCGCTGCGGCGCTATCCCGTGCAGCATGCACTATGCATTCACCGCACCGGCGCCTTGGCGTTGAGCGATCTCGCCGTATGGGTCGGGATCAGTTCCGTCCATCGCGGCGAAGCCTTCGACGCCTGCCGCTTCATCATCGACGAAGTGAAGCACCGCGTGCCCATCTGGAAAAAAGAGCACTACCGCAACGGCGACTCCGGCTGGGTGAACTGCGAGCACTGTGCGGCGGCGCCTAGTCACGCTCAACACGCGTAAAAGCCGCGATGCAGCCCGATTATTCACGGCAGCAACTGCTCAAGGAAATCGGCGCCTCCGGCCAGGCGTTGCTGGCACGCGCCCGGGTGCTCATCGTCGGTCTGGGCGGCCTCGGCAGCCCGGTGCTGCAATATCTGGCCGGCGCCGGGGTCGGGTGCTTAGGTGTCATCGACGCCGACACCCTCGACCCCAGCAATCTGCATCGTCAACCGATTTACGCCTTAGGCGATGCGGGCGCCGCAAAGACCGCGCTCGCGGCGGCCGCGGTCAAACGCATCAATCCAGCCGTGCAGATCGAATCACACCCGGTCCGGCTCGACGCGAACAATGCGCTCGACATGGTCCGCGGCTACGACGTGGTCATCGATTGCAGCGATAATTTCCGCACCAAGTACCTGATCAACGATGCTGCGGTGCTCGCTCGCCGGCCCGCCATCTTCGCCAGCGTCTACCAATACGAAGGTCAACTGCAGGTGTACAAACCACAGGCGAGCCATGCCTGCCTGCGCTGCCTGTGGCCCGACGCCGTGGCCGACGGGGTGGTCGGCAACTGCGCCGAAGCCGGGGTTCTCGGCCCCGTGCCCGGAGTGTTCGGCACCTTGCAGGCGCTGCTGGCCATCAAGATCCTGCTGGACATGTCCGGTCAACTCGAAGGTGAACTGTTGCTGCTCGACTTTATGAATTTTGGCAGCACCAAGCTCAAAGCGCCGCGGCGTGCCGCTTGTCATGCCCCGGACTGCGTGCTCATTCACGGGATCGAGCCTGCGGAGGCCGGCATCGAAGTGAATCTGCCCTCGCTGGCGGCGGCGTCGGCCCGCGGACTCGACGTCATCGACATCCGCAGCGCCGAGGAATTCGCGGCCCGGCCCACAGCGGCCCGCCACATCCCCATGGCGGCCCTTCTCGCCGATCCCAGCGTCCTGACGCCGGGGCGGGAATTCCTGCTGCTGTGCGCCTCGGGCAAACGCAGCCTGGCATCGGCCCGTGAGCTGCGCAAACAGGGACTGTCCGTGCGGTCCCTCGCCGGCGGACTGCACAAGCTGGAGCCGTAGCGTCATGCGTTTCAACTCCAAATTGCCGGACGTCGGCACCACCATATTCACCGTGATGTCGCGCCGCGCACTCGAAGAAAACGCATTGAATATCGGCCAGGGATTTCCCGACTATGCCATCGATCCGCGCTTGGGCGAAGCATTGACCCAGGTGATCGGCGAAGGCCGCAATCAGTACGCGCCCATGGAAGGCGTGGTCGAACTGCGCGAGCAGATTGCCGCCAAACTCGAGCGCAGCTACGGGATAAGGTTCGATCCGCTCACCGAGATCACCGTGACCTGCGGCGGCACCGAAGCACTGTACGATGCCATCCAGGCCGTGGTGGGCCCCGGCGACGAAGCCATCATTTTCGATCCCGCTTACGACGCGTACGAGCCCGCCGTAAGACTGGCGGGAGGCCGCTGCATACGCATGACGTTGACGCCCCCGGCCTTCCGCTTCGACTGGGACGAGGTGCGCCTTCGCTTAAGCGCCCGCACGCGCTTAATCATCATCAACAGCCCGCAAAATCCCAGCTGCACGGTCGCCGATGCCGGCGATTTGGACGCCCTCGCCGCCTTGATCCGCGACCGGCCCATCACTGTCCTCGCCGATGAGGTATATGAACACGTGCTGTTCGATGGCCGGCGGCATGCTTCCGTGCTCGTTCACCCTGAATTGCGGGAGCGCAGCTTTGCGGTGTTTTCGTTTGGCAAAACTCTGCATGCCACCGGCTGGCGAGTGGGCTATTGCGTGGCGCCGGCTCCGATGACGCTCGAACTGCGCCGCGTTCATCAGTTCAATACCTTCAGCATCGCCTCGCCGCTGCAGTACGCCGTTGCCCGTTATCTCGCGGCCTGTCCCGACGCCTGGACCGGGTTGTCGGCATTCTTCCAGGCCAAGCGCGATCTGCTCTCGGGATTGCTGCGCGGCTCGGGCTTCGAGCCCGTGCCGGCCGCGGGCACCTACTTTCAATTGGTCGATTACGGCGCCCTGAGCCGCGACAATGACATGGACTTCGCCGACCGCCTGATACGCGAGGCCAAGATCGCCACCATTCCGCTCTCCCCCTTCTACGCGTCGCCGCCGGCGATGACACTGCTGCGCCTTTGTATCGCCAAGAACGACGCCACGCTCGAAGCGGCGGCCGCACAGCTGCGGAACTTTGCCGCCCGACGCTCCGGTTGAAATTCGAACGGGTATGAAGCCAACTGCAACCGGGCGCATTCTGTTTTGGCGCGGCGGTAGTCTGTGGATTGGCCTCGCGGGCGAGCCGGCCGGCTGCCACGCTCACCACGCAGTCCAGATCACACTGCCATTCCCTCGCGGTCGCGTGCGATTTCAAGGTCCTTCGGGGCAGTGGACGAGTTATACCGCGACCCTGGTGACGGCCCATCAACCTCACGCCTTCGAGGCCCGGGCGCAGCGTGTTGCGCAGATCTTCGTCGAGCCGGAGTCGCATGAAGGACGGCAATTGCAACGGCGCTACCACCCTGAGGGCATTGTCGCGCTGCCGTCCGGATCGCTCGAGCAACAGATCGCCGGGCTTGCCGCCGCCTACGAAGAACGCGTTGGCGATACGGCACTCATCGCGCTCGCTCGCGCTGCGATCGCCGCCCTGTCCGGCGCCGGCCCCGAGCCCAAGAAACTCCCTGACGTGCGGATTGCGCGTGCCGTGGAACTCATCCGCGAACGGCTGGGCGATACGATTCCGCTCAGTGCTATGGCTGCCGCAGTGCATCTTTCCCCGGATCGGTTTCGCCACCTGTTCATGAAGGAAACGGGAGTCGGCTTCCGGGCGTACTTGTTGTGGCAGCGGCTCGAGTGTTCGCTCGCCGCCTATGTGGCCGGCGAAAATCTCACGGAGGCTGCCCACACCGGCGGCTTCGCCGACTCCGCGCACTTTTCGCGTACCTTCAGGAAGATGTTCGGAATCGCGCCGGTGAGCGTTCAGCCCGAATAGCCGTTTCGTTCAAGTCCCTATCCGCCGCACGTTGCACACTGCGTCCCGTCCACTTACTACGACTGGAGGAAATGCAAATGAACAAATCAAATCAATTCAAAGCGGCGGTCGACACTGGTGCAGTGACGGTACATCCGGCGGACTTCGCCAAGCACAGTTGCTCCTGTACGGCGGGATGTCGCTGCGGAACGAGCTGCGCATGCAAGGTGGGTGAGCGTTGCTCCCCTTCTTGCCACTGCAATCTCTGATCGTACCGTTCACACCGGGCTGCAATGATGCGGCCCGGTTCGGGCAGCAGCCATCCGCTTCTGATGCCATCATCGCTTGCCTCGCTTATCTTGGCTCTCGCCCCAAGCTACCGGAATGGTAACGGTAGGCTCTCCCTCCGGCGTAAGCAGCGTCTTGCTCGGAGTCCACTTAACAAACATTGCCCACTGCAGCGACACTTGATCGAGACGCCAATATGTGGAGGATTCGACCACGATCGCTTTGCGAACACACCAGTTGGAATCGAAGATCAATTGCACTTTGACCGTACCTTCCTCGTGTCTTCGCAAAGACTCAGGCGGGTATAGTTGATAGGGCACCATCAGAGGGCGATTTTCAACCGGAGGCCCGCGCAGCGTACAAGGACCGGTTCGCTCGACAGACGTGATAAAGCGTGGATCAGTGACCTGGCGCGTTTCCAAATATTTGGTTGTGGTATCGGCTGCGGTGCTGCGACCATCGGATTGCTCATCACCCTCCGCGACCGGTCCCGCGAGGAATGCTAAGAAAAGAATGATGGCGACGCGTGTTTTCGCTTCCCTTCCCGGCCACAGTGTTACTCGCATTTGCCCAGTTCACTCCAAATACTCGGCCGGCGAATTTTGCCACGTTCTTGCGATGGGTGGGCATCCTAACCCGCCGCGGAGTTAAGATCACAACTTCGGCTGGCAGAGCGTGAAAGGAGTCATGACGTGAACGGCGGATGTCATTGCGGCAATATTCTCGTGGAGATCAAGCTCCTACGCCCCCCGGAAACCTACATTCCGCGAGCTTGTGATTGCGAGTTCTGCACAAAGCACGGCGCCGCCTACGTGTCCGATGCGAAAGGCTCCCTTGTCGTCCGGATCAAGGACGAGAGCGAGGCCCGGATGTATCGCCAAGGCAGCGGCCAAGCCGAGTTCCTTCTTTGCAGGAATTGTGGCGTATTGGTCGGCGTCTTTTACCGCAGCGAGGGGCGACTCTACGGCACGGTCAACGCCAAGGTGTTGGGGGCGGAATTTGCAGCGCCCCGGCCGGCATCGCCAAAGCAGCTATCGGATGAAGACAAGGTGCAACGCTGGCAAGAACTCTGGTTTCCCGGAGTCAGCATCATCGCTCAATCATTGTGAGGCTCGGCCCGCTAACGGTCCGTCGTGCCGTAGCGGCGCGTGGCCGACGGCAAACTCTGCCGCTGGCGAATGCGCGCTGCGTCCATCAGCATCCTTCCCGCCCAACGGTACACATTGTTCTCTTTCACGGTCCGGCGCATCAGGCTCATGCGGTTGCGCCGCTCGTCGCGGCCCATCCGCATGGCGATTTCCATGGCGTTCGCCGTTTCGTTGACGTCGAACGGATTGATCAACACGGCTTCGGCCAGCTCGCGCGACGCGCCGGCGAATGTGCTCAAGATCAGCACGCCGTCCTCGTCGTCGCGCGCCGCGACGAACTCCTTGGCCACCAGATTCATACCGTCGTGCAGGCTGTTCACCAGGCAGAAATCGGCGGCACGGTATAATTCGAACACCCGCAACGGCTCTTGGTGTTCGTCGATCAGCACGATGGGCCGCCAATCGCCTTCGGCGAACTTGGAATTGATCCGCTCCACTTCGCTGTAGGTTTGCTGCTGCAGCGCCTGATACGCCGGCAACTGGCTGCGCGACGGTGCCGCGATCTGCAGCAGGCAGACCCGGCCGCGGTGCCGCGGGTTCTTGTCGAGCAGAATCTCGAGCGCCTGGAAGCGCTCGATGATGCCCTTGGTGAAATCCCAGCGCTCCACCCCGAGTCCGATCGTCACGTCGGCGCCGATGTTGTTGCGGGCGCGTACTGCCGCGCGGCAGGTCGCGATATCCGGAAGAAATTGCAGCCATCGCGGCGGCCATTCGATCGAGATGGGATACGGGGCCACCCGGCACACGTGGCCTTGCAGGGTGACGGTCATGTGCTCGCGATCGATCTGGCATTCCACGAAGCGGTCCACGGAGTCTAGGAAATTATGGCAGTGGTAGCGGGTGTGAAATCCCAGGATATCCGCCGCCAGCATGTTGAGCAGCATCTCGCGCTTCCACGGACAGACGCCGAAGGTCTCGGCATTGGGCCAGGGGATGTGCCAAAACAGCGCAATGGTCGCCTTGGGAATCTTGTTGCGAATGAGCTGCGGCAGCAGCGCGAAATGAAAATCCTGAATGAGGATCACGGGACTGTCGGTATTGGATTCCGCCGCCACCACCTCGGCGAACTTGGCGTTTACCTCTTCGTAGGCCCGCCAGTCGCCGGCGCGAAATGCCGGCCGGACATAGGCAAGGTGGCATAGCGGCCACAGCCCCTCATTGGAGAAGCCGTAGTAGTAGCCCTGCTCCTGCTCCGGCGTCAGCCAGACTCTGCGCAAGGTATAGGACGGATCGTCCGGCGGAACCCGCAGCTGATCGTAGCGATCCACGGTCTCGCGGTCGGCCGTGCCCGCGCCGTGCGCCACCCACACACCGGAACACGCGCGCATAATGGGCTCGAGTGCGGTCACCATGCCGCTCGCGGGAACCTGCACTGCCGGGCGGTGATTGGCATCGAAATTGTGAATATAGGGTTCGCGGTTCGACACGATGATGACCTGGGCCGAGCGCAGATGATCGCGCACCACCTGCCGCAGGGCCTGCGGCGTCCAGTTTTCGTGGAAGTCGATTTCCAGCCGCTGCTTCTCCTCCGCTTCGGCCAGCACCTGCCGCACCTGCGACAGGATGGGCATCGATGCGCGCGGCGACTCGGCGTCATCGAGATAGCGCTTGCCGCGAATATCGCCGATCAACACCTCGACCCAGCGGCGCAGCTGCAGCCACGCCACCAACACGATCAAGAGCGCCAGCAGCAGCACCGAAATGCCGACGAACACCAGCACGAAATCGCGCGCGGTCCGCTGGCGGCGGTCGACGAAGCTCAGATCGTGCAGCATCATCACGCGAAACGGCACCGGGGAGGCGGAATCGAAATTGAAGCGCGAAATTTGCACCGAGCCGGAGGGCAATTGCGCGATGCGGGTGGCCGGGCCGTTCACCGCGCCGGCCTCATCGCAAGTGACGGCCGCGGGCGCTCGATCCGTCTTGAAAATGGTGGTGCCGTTGGTATGACAGACCAACACCGCCAGCAGACGCTCGTCGGCCGTTATCTTCGCCAGGTAGCTGCGCAGTCGCGACTCGTTGCCCTTCTCAACCAGCTCCGTGATCGGCTCTTCCATCGAATGCATCACCAGCTGCGCGCGCAGCTCCACGTCCGACCGGAACCACTCCGCCAGCAAGCGTTCGATATACGGCAATCCGAAGTACGCAACGACGCAGGACGCGAATGCCACCGGCAGCACGAAGCGCAACATGATGGAGCGAAACATCACCCACAAAATACCGAAATTCGCCGGTGCAGTCTCGAATTTCCAGGGTGTATTTCGTGTAAATATTACACTTGGCGATCCCGCAAACGATCCGCCTGCCGCGGTGATGTTGTAGGCTACGTCGATGCAAGCATGGCCGCCGCCTTCTCTTGATTGGTGTTTGTTTTTGGACGTCGATGGAACTCTGATCGAACTGACTGATTCACCGCTGGCGACTTTCGCGAGCTCCGACCTCAAGGCCTTGTTGGGCGCCGTGGCCGAACGCTTGGGAGGAGCGGTGGCGCTGGTGAGTGGACGCAGCGTTGAATATCTCGACGCGCTGTTCGCTCCGTTGCGGCTGCCGGCGGCAGGCCTGCACGGCGTCGAGCGGCGCAAAGCCTCGGGCAGCATGCACGGTGCGAGTTTCGTCGATACACGCTTGGATCCTGCGCGGGCGGCGGCCAAGGCGCTGGTGGAGGCGCACCCGGGTACGCTCGTCGAGGACAAAGGACGTACCATCGCCGTGCATTATCGCATGGCGCCGCAGTTCGAATTGAGCGTGCGCCGCAGTCTCGCCGAGATCGCCCAGAGCTTGGGCAGCAACTATCACATTCAAGAAGGCAACAACGTGCTGGAGATCAAGCCGAGCGGATTTTCCAAGGCCACGGCCATCAAGGCCTTCATGACGGAGCCGCCGTTCTCGGGCAGAAAGCCGGTGTTCCTCGGCGATGATCTCACCGATCGGGACGGCTTTCGCATGGTCGAGGATCTGGGCGGCATTTCCATCGCCGTCGGCCCGCGGGTGCGCGCCCAGTTCGCACTGGCCGACGCCGCGGCGGTGCGCGCCTGGCTGCAGGGAATCGCCGCATTGCACGATTCCCACCGCGAATGAGCAGCGCCACCCTCGATCTTTCGGTCATCGGCAATTGCCAGGTCGCTGCGTTGATTGATGGCCGTGGCCGTATCGTCTGGGCCTGTCTGCCCAAGCCGGATGCCGACCCGGTGTTTTGCGCTCTGCTGAAACAACGCGGCGCGGAGTCGGAGAACGGCGTCTTTGCCGTGGACCTCAAGGATCTGGCGGATGCGAACAGCGTCTACGTGCGCAACACCGCCATCGTCGAGACCCTGCTCACCGACCACAGCGGCAATTCCCTCAAGATCACGGATTTCTGTCCGCGCTTTCGCTCGCGCGGCCGAAATTTCCGTCCCATGGCCATCGTACGTCTGATCGAACCCGTCAACGGCCGGCCCATCGTCACGGTGCGGCTGCGGCCGCAATGCGAAAACGGCGCCGCTGAACCGCAGCGGGTGGCCGGCAGCCATCACATCCGCTTCCTGTCCCCGTTGCTCAACTACCGCGTCACCACCAATGGCTCGCTGTCCTCGCTTTTGGATGAGACCGCCTTCGTGCTCGGCACGCCGCTCGCCTTCATTCTCGCGCCCGACGAAACCATCGACGAGACGCCGCTGACCATGGCCAGATCCTGGCTCGACGAGACGCGCCACTACTGGCACGAATGGATCCGCGGCCTGGCCGTCCCCTTCGATTGGCAGGAGGCGGTGATCCGCTCCGCCATTACCTTGAAATTGTGCACCTACGAGGACACGGGTGCATTGCTCGCCGCGCTCACCACCTCGATACCGGAAATAGCCGGCAGTCCGCGCAATTGGGACTACCGCTACTGCTGGCTGCGCGACAGCTTCTTCGTGATTCACGCGCTCAATCGCTTGGGCGCCACCAACACCATGGAGGGCTACCTGCGCTATCTCGACGATATCGTGGCGCGCAATCCCGGCGGCGACCTGCAGCCGCTGTACGGCATCGCCGGCGAAGCGGATATCGAGGAGCGCATCATTGAGACCCTGGAGGGCTATCGCGGCATGGGCCCGGTGCGTGTCGGCAATCTGGCCTACCGCCAAGTCCAGCACGACGTCTACGGCGCCGTGGTGTTGGCCGCACGGCAATTGTTCTTCGATCAACGCCTCGCGAATCCCGGCGATGCCGCGGTCTTTGCCCGCGCGGAGGCGCTGGGCCGGCGCGCCGTGCAAAACTTCGGCGTGCCCGACGCGGGGCCATGGGAGTTCCGCGGCGGCGAACGCGCGCATACGTTCTCGGCGGTGATGTGCTGGGCGGCCTGTGATCGCCTGGCGCGGATCGCCGCGCAATTGCATATCAGCGACCGCGCCGCTCATTGGCGCGCCAGCGCCGACACTATGCGTGCGGAGATTCTCGATCGTGCGTGGAGCACAGCCAAGCAAGCGTTCACCGGCGGCTTCGGCGGCGAGGATCTCGATGCCACGGCGCTGCTGCTGCCGGATCTTGGCTTCATCGACGCCCACGACCCGCGCTTCGTGTCCACGCTCGGCGCCATCGAACGCGAGTTGGTGCGCGGCGATCTGGTGTTCCGTTATCTCCATGCCGATGACTTCGGCGTCCCGGTCAATACCTTCACGATGTGTTCGTTCTGGTACGTCAATGCGCTGGCGGCGGTCGGGCGCGTCGAGGAGGCGCGCGCGCTCTTTCAGCAGCTGCTGCTGAGGCGCAACAGTGCGGGCCTGCTGTCCGAGGATATTGATCCCGTGAGCGGCGAGCAGTGGGGCAATTTCCCGCAGACCTACAGCATGGTCGGCATCATCACCTGCGCCGTGCGCCTGAGCCGCTCGTGGGAGGAGATGCTTTAAGGTCGCAATTGGCGACCTTGAACCGACTACCCCCGGATCTGCCCACTGCCCCGCACCACATACTTGTAGCTGGTCAACTGCTCCACTCCGACGGGACCGCGGGCGTGAAACTTGTCGGTGCTGATGCCGATTTCCGCGCCCATGCCGAATTCTCCGCCGTCGGCAAATTGCGTCGACGCGTTTTGCAGCACGATGGCACTGTCGACTCTCGCCAGAAACCGCTCCGCGGCGGCCGTGTCATCGGTCACGATGCACTCGGTGTGCTGCGAGCCGTAGTGGCTGATGTGCGCGATCGCGGCATCGACATCGTCGACCACGCGCACGGCGATGATGGCGTCGAGGTACTCGGTGTACCAGTCCTGCTCGGTGGCGGGCTTGACGCGCGCATCCGCCCGCGCGCTCATCTCATCGCCCCGCACCTCGCAGCCGGCATCCAACAAGGTTCTGATCAGGGGCGCCAGATGCGTCGCGGCGCAGCCCCGGTCCACCAGCAGGGTTTCCGCCGATCCGCACACGCCCGTGCGCCGCATCTTGGCGTTCAGCACGATGCGCATCGCCATCGCAAGGTCGGCGCCGCGGTCGACATAGACGTGACATACGCCTTCGAGATGTCCGATCACCGGCACCCGCGCTTCCCGGCGGACGCGCGCGATCAGGCTCTTGCCGCCGCGCGGCACGATCACATCGATGCTGTCGGCCATCTCGGCCAGCATTTCGCCGACGGCGGCCCGATCGGTGGTGGGCACCAGTTGAATGCAAGTTCGCGGCAGCGCCGCGGTGTCCAGCCCCTGCTCCAGGCAGGCATGAATGGCGGTGCTGGAGCGGGCGCTTTCCGAACCGCCGCGCAGGATGACCGCGTTGCTCGATTTCAAGCACAGCGCGCCCGCATCCGCGGTGACGTTGGGCCGGCTCTCATAAATGATGCCGATCACGCCGAGCGGTACGCTCACCCGCTCGATCGCCAAACCGTTCGGCCGCGACCATTCCTTGAGACGCCTGCCGATGGGATCGGGGAGGCGTTCGATATCCTCCAGTCCGCGGGCCATGGCGTCGATGCGAGCATGATCGAGCAATAGGCGATCGAGCAGCGCGCCCGGGGTTTCCCGCTGCACGGCCTGGCGCATGTCGAGTTCATTGGCCGCCAATATGTCCAAGCGACGCTCACGCAAGGCCGCCGCCGCCGCGCGCAACGCTTGATTCTTCTGCTCGGTAGGCGTCAGCGCCAGGACCGCCGCCGCCGCGCGCGCCTGACGGCCGATGCCGCTCATGAGATCCGCCACCGTCTCCCGTATCATAGGGAGCCGGTCACGTGGGCTTTGATCAATACCAGATCGTCGCGGTGCACGATTTCATCGCGGCCGCGGTATCCCAGCAGAGTCTCGATGTCGCCGGACTTGCGGCCGATGATGCGCGCCGCGTCGCCGTCGGAATACGCGCAAATGCCGCGCCCCACTTCCGTGCCGTCGGGGCCGATGATGCTCACGGTATCGCCGCGGTCGAACCGGCCGACCGCGCGGGTCACGCCCGCCGGCAGCAGGCTCTTGCCGCCCATCAGGGCGCGCACCGCGCCATCGTCGACCACAATGGCGCCGTTCGGCCTCAAGGTGCCGGCGATCCACTGCTTGCGGGTCGCCACCGGCGTCGACGACGGAACGAACCAGGTGCAGCGTGCGCCCTCCTCGATGCGTTGCAAGGGATGCGGGTGCGCCCCTTTGGCGATGCACAAGTGGCACCCCGCGCCGACCGCGATCTTCGCGGCGGCAATTTTCGTTTGCATGCCGCCCGAACCCATGTCGCTCCCGGCGCCGCCCGCCATGGCCTCGATGGCGGGGGTGATCTCGAGCACGCGGCCGATGAACTCCGCGTCCGGATCGTCGTTGGGGTTGGCGGTGTACAAACCATCGATATCGGACAGCAAGATCAGGCAATCCGCGCCCACCATCTGCGCCACGCGTGCCGCAAGGCGGTCATTGTCGCCATAGCGGATTTCGGCTGTCGCCACCGTGTCGTTCTCATTGATCACCGGCACTGAGCCCAGCGCCAGCAGAGTGTTCAACGTGCCGCGGGCGTTCAGATAGCGGCGGCGCTGTTCTGTGTCGCCCAGAGTCAGGAGAATCTGCGCCACCGTGATCTCATGCGCATCCAGCAGTTCCTTGTAGGCATGCGCCAGGCGGATCTGTCCTACAGCCGCGGCGGCCTGACTCTCCTCCAGCTTGAGCTTCCCATCGCTCAAACCCAGGTGGCGGCGCCCCAAGGCAATGGCGCCGGAGGACACCAAAATGACTTCCTGACCGCGCTTTCGGAGGTGTGCCACGTCTTCAGCAAAGGTTTCCAGCCAAGTGCGATTCAGGCGTCCCTTGTCGGCGTCCACCAACAATGCCGAGCCGACTTTGACGACGACGCGCTTGGCGTCCGTCAAACGGCGAGCGATGAGTTTGCGGTCGGCGACAGTCATAGGATCACAATATTGCCATTTACTTGAGCAAGCAGCCTCACCTAATATTCGCTAGGCCGTCAGCAGCAGCTCAAACAAGGACCAACCAACCGTGGGCAGAGAGTACGAACCGACCGTCGGGCAGTGGTATGAAGACCTGGAAAACGAGGAAACCTTCCAGGTGCTCAAGGTCGATGAAGACAAGGAAATCGTCGAGATTCAGCATCTCGACGGCGACATCGAGGAATTCGACGTCGACGGCTGGGCGGAACTCGACCTAGAGCTCACCCAGGAGCCCGAGGGCTGGTCGGGCTCCAAGGCCGAGAAAGACGAAGAAGAGGAAGACGACGACGAAGACTGGGACGAGGACGAAGACGACGAGGATGACGACGACGACGACCTCGACGACGAAGAGGACCGCGAGGAATACTAGGACCGGCTGGCTCTCAGGCCTCGACGCGCTCCAGCCAACCATGCTCGTCTGCGGCGTCACCCTGCTGAATCGCCACCAGTTTCGTGCGCAGGGCGCGCGTGAGCGGTCCGACCTCGCCGCTCGCGACCCGATGCTCGGCGCCGCGATAGATCAAGGTTCCCACGCCGGCCAGCACCGCGGCGGTGCCCGATAGCGCCGCTTCGCCGGTTTTCACCCAGTCGAGCATGTCAGCGACGTTAAACGGCTTTTCCAGCACCTGGTAGCCTAAATCGCGGGCCAAAGTGAGTAGGGAATCCCGCGTAACGCCGTGCAAAAAGGTGCTATCCAGGCTGCGGGTCATGAGCGCGCCGTCGCGGATCAGCACAAAGTTCGCGGCTCCCGTCTCCTGCACCTGCCCGCCGGGGCAGAACAGGACTTGATCGACCTGATACTTGGCCCGGGCGCTCAAGGTGGGACCTAAGGCGGCGGCATAGTTGCCGCCCGTCTTGACCATGCCCATCTGCGCCGCCGAGCGCGTGTTCTCATCGTCGACCAGAATGCGCAGCGGCTTCATTCCGCCGGAAAAGTAGTCCCACACCGGGCTTGCCAGCACGATCAGCGAGGCCTCCGCCGTCGGGGTCGCCGCCGCACCGATATTCGCAGTCGTGCCGAACAGAATCGGCCGCAGATACAAGGCGCCCGGAGCTTCGGGCACGGCGTCGCGGCAGCGTTTGATCACGGCGCGAACCATCTCGGCGAGCTGCACCGGATCGGGCTCGGGCAGCACCAACTGCCGGGCACTCTGGCGCATGCGCTGAATGTGCCGGTCCATGCGGAAGACGTGGATGGAACCGTCGGCGCGGCGAAACGCCTTGAACCCCTCGAAGCAGGTGCTCGCATAGTGCAGCACATGCGCCGCCGGGCTGAGCTCGAGCGGCGCGACCGGTTTGATTTCACTGGGGTTCCAGCGGCCGGCTTGATAGGTGGCCACGGCCATGTGGGAAGTCAATACAGTGCCGAACGCGGGTCGTTGAGGTTGCGCAGTCATTTGGATCTTGCCTTGGGTATGAAAATCATCGCTGGATGCTCGAGCAGCTCTTTCAGTGCTTGAATCATCGCCGCCGCATCATAACCGTCCACGAAGCGATGATCGAAAGAGGACGATAAATTCATGATTCGCCGCACCGCAATGCTGCCCTCGTAAACGACGGGCCGCTCGATCGCCTTGTTCAGTCCGATGATGGCCACTTCGGGCGCGTTGATGATGGGGGTCGAGGCGATGCCGCCGAGTTTACCCAGACTGGTCACCGTGATCGTGGAACCGACCAGCTCATCGCGCGTCGCTTTGTTGCTGCGCGCGCGTTCCGCGAGGCGGCGGATTTCGGCGGCCACCTGCCACAGCCCCAACGACTCCGCGTGGCGGACCACCGGGACTTTCAGGCCGTCCGGAGTCTGGGTCGCGATGCCCACGTGCACGGCGCGATGCCGCACCAGGACGCCGCGCGCGGCGTCATACAGGACATTGCATTGCGGAAACGAATCCAGCACCCGAATCAGCGCCATGACCACCAGCGGCAGGTAGCTCAAGGAAGCCGCATCGGCGGGCCGCGACAGATTCAAGTGGTGCCGCAGCGACTCCAGTTCCGTGACATCGACTTCCTCGACGTAGGCGAAGTGCGGGGTATTGCGCTTCGCCTCGCTCATGCGTTCGGCGATCAGGCGGCGCAGTCCGATCACTTTGATTTCCGATGTTTCCTCAGGCAAGGCCGCGCGCGCCGCGGTGGCTCCGGCGGCTGCACCGCCCGACCCCGCCGCCGCCAAATCGTCGCGCAGAATCCGCCCGCCGGGACCTGACCCCACCACCGTGGACAGATCGATGCCCGCCTCGCGCGCGCGCCGCCGGTTCGCCGGCGATGCCATGACCCGGCCCGGCTTGGCCGGCGCCGCCGCGGCTTGCGGTGCAGGGGCTGCCGACCGGGCGGCCGCCGCGGGCACGGCGGTCACCGCAGCGGGTGCGGCTGCCGCAGCCGGCTTCGGTGTCGGCGCCGGCGTGTCTCCGCCGACGTCGAACACGATGAGCGGAGCGCCCACCGCCACCTTGTCGCCCGGCGCGCCGTTGATCGACACCACCCGGCCGCTCACCGGCGCGGGCACTTCCACTGCGGCCTTGTCGGTCATCACTTCGACGATGAGCTGATCTTCGGTAACGGCGTCGCCGGGTTTGGTGTGCCAGGCGACGATTTCCGCATCGACCGTGCCTTCGCCCAAGTCCGGCATCTTGAAGACGAATTCGCTCATCCAAGCTCCATGACGGCTCTGAGCGCCATCGTGATCCGTGCCTGACCGGGAAAGTACTCCCATTCGAAGGCGTGCGGGTAGGGCGTATCCCAGCCGGTGACTCGCTGGATGGGCGCCTCGAGATCCCAGAAGCATTCTTCTTGTACGATCGAAAGTATCTCTGCACCAAAGCCTGAGAAGCGGGTGGCCTCGTGGGCCACGACGCAGCGGCCGGTCTTGCGCACCGAGCTGCAAATCGTGTCGACATCGAGCGGCACCAGCGAACGCAGATCGATGATCTCGGCATCCAAGTTCATCGCCTGCGCGGCGGCGGCGGCCACGAATACCATGGTGCCGTAGGTGATGAGGGTGACATCGGCGCCGGCCCGCACGATATCGGCCTTGCCCAAGGGCAGCTTGTAGTAGCCCTCGTCCACCTGGCCCTTCGGATGGGCGCTCCAGGGAATGGCCGGTTTGCCCGGATCGCCGTCGAAGGGTCCGTTGTACAAGCGCTTGGGCTCGAAAAATATGACGGGGTCATCGTCTTCGATGGAGGTGATCAACAAACCCTTGGCGTCGTAGGGGTTCGACGGCATCACGACCTTGATGCCGCTCACGTGGGTGAAAATTCCTTCCGGACTCTGGGAATGGGTCTGACCGCCGCGGATGCCGCCGCCGCAGGGGGTGCGTATGGTGACCGGCGCGTAAAATTCGCCGGCGCTGCGATAGCGCAGGCGCGCCAGTTCGCTCACGATCTGATCGAAGCCCGGGTAGATGTAGTCCGCGAATTGAATTTCAGCGACGGGGCGCAGGCCGTTGACGCTCATGCCGATGGCCGCGGCGACGATGCCACCCTCCGCGATGGGAGTATCGAGGACGCGATTTGCGCCGTACTTGCGCTGCAGTCCTTCGGTGGCGCGAAAGACGCCGCCGAAGTAGCCGACATCCTCGCCCATGATCACCACGGACGGATCCCTCTTGAGCATAATGTCCATGCCGGAATTCAGGGCCTGAATCATGTTCATATTGGCCATGGCGCTTATTTCTCTGCGGAGCGGCTCCGCTCCGCGCGCATCAAGGCCCGTTGTTTCTGCAAGTTGTCGGGCATCTCCTTGAACACATCCTCGAACATCAGATCGGCATTGAGCCGCGGACCCTCGGTCATGGTGCCGAAGCTCACCGCCTCCTTCCAGCTGGCCGCCACCTGCGCCTCGAGCTCGGTCGCCATGGCCTCGTGCCGCGCCTCCGACCACTCGCCTAAGGTGATCAAGTGCTGTTTGAGCCGCAGGATGGGATCGCCCAGCGGCCAATGCTCCTGATCATTCTTGGCGCGATAACGCGCCGGATCGTCGCTGGTGGAATGCGCCGCGGCGCGATAAGTCACTAGTTCGATGAGCGTCGGGCCGGCGCCGGTGCGCGCCCGTTCGGCTGCCCACAGGGTCACCGCATACACCGCAAGAAAGTCATTGCCGTCGACGCGGAGGCCGGCGATCCCATAGCCCGGGCCGCGCGCCGCGAATGAGCGCTGCTCGCCCCCGGCATAGCCCTGAAAAGTCGAGATGGCCCACTGATTGTTCACCACATTCAAAATGATGGGTGCCTGGTACACCGAGGCGAACAACAGCGCGTGATGAAAATCGGCCTCGGCGCTGCTGCCCTCGCCGATCCAGCTCGCGGCCACATGATCTTCGCCCTTGATCGCCGCCGCCATGGCCCAGCCAACCGCCTGCGGAAACTGGGTCGCCAGATTGCCGGAGATGGAGAAAATATTGCCGGCCTTGGAGTGATACATGACGGGCAGCTGCCGTCCCTTGCACATGTCGCGGGTGTTCGACAGACACTGGCACATCAGGTCGACCAGCGCGATGCCGCGCGCGATCTGCAGCCCCTGATTGCGGTAGGCGGGAAACAGCATGTCGCCCGGACGCAGCGCCATGCACTGCGCCACCGAGACAGCCTCCTCGCCGAGCGAGCGGATGTAGAACGAGATTTTGCCGGCGCGCTGATTGCGCTGCATGCGGTCATCGAACAGGCGCGTGAGCAGCATGTGGCGCAGGCCCACCTGCAAATCCGCCGCATCGAGATGCGGATGCCAGGGCCCCACTGCGTTCCCGGCATCATCGAGCACGCGCACCAGATCGACCGACAAGGACTCCATGTCGCGCGCGCGCGCATTCACATCGGGCCGCGCCACGGCGCCGGCCGGCGAGAGTTGCACATAGCTGAAATCGGGGGCTTCGCCGGGCCGGGAGGGAGCGCGGGGCAAATGCAGACGCGAGTGTTTGTTCATTGGCGTAATTTACGTCCCTTCGACCACGGGATTGCATTCATTCGGGGGACACCCGATAATTCGGTATGTTCATTCCGATTACATTGAAATAATGGAAGATTCATCTCGCCCAGCGGTCGATCGCCTGGATCTGCGCCTGCTCGATATTCTACAGAGGCAGGGCGCGCTATCGGTGGCCGACGTCGCCGCGCAGGCACGCCTGTCCACCACCACCTGCTGGCGGCGCATCCAGGCACTCGAGCAGAACGGCGTGATCAAGGCGCGCGTCGCGCTGCTCGACCGCAATGCCCTCGGGCTCGACGTGACCATCTTCGCCCACGTGAAGCTCGCCACCACCGGCCGCGACGCATTGGCGGAGTTCGAGGCGGCGATCCGCGACCGCGCCGAAGTGCTGGAGTGCTACACGCTCACTGGCGAATGGGATTTTCTGCTGAAGATCGTCACCAAGAACATCAAGGCTTATGAAGCCTTCTACCTGGACTATTTGTCGCGCATTCCCTGCGTGCGCTCGGTGAATTCCTCGGTGGCCGTCACCGTCATCAAGGAATCGACGGCTTTGCCGTTGGGGATTTAAGCTTAGGCGTAGGGCGGGTATCGATCTTCTTGTATATCTCAGCCAGCGCCCCGATGCGTTTCTCGAGGATGCGCATGGCGTCCTCGACCAGCTCGCGCTGCGACAGGTCGCGGCCGAAAAAAGTGCGCAGCAATTCTTCCGGCGGCGCGTAAAAGCCTTTGGCTAACAGTTGCGCATAGCGGGTGCGGAACGCCGCGGGCTCATGCTCGACCATGTCGAGCATTTTCGTGGCCAGCAGGCCCGCGTACAGATAATTCACCAGATACAGCGGATCCTGGTACATCAGGCTCTTGGCGGCCCAGGTATGGGCGAGTTGCGGGTCGAGCGCCGGCCAAATTTCATACGTGTTCCAGATCGAGAGGGTAAGCGCATCGAGATCCGCGGCATTCTTGATGCGGCCCGCCATCACACCATCGTAGATCGACTGCTCGAGCGTGCCCTCCTCGGCCGAACCGAACAGGCTGAAGTTGATGTCAGCGATCAGCGCCTGCAGATAGTAGGCCTGCATCTTAGGGTCGGCGCTGCTGCGATACAGATAATCGTCGAGCAGAAATTCGTTGAGCGTGGCAAAGCCCTCGAACATCCAATTCGGCCCGCGGGTGTAGAACGGCGACACCCCGCTGTCATGCATCAACTGACCATGGATGGCGTGGCCGCCTTCGTGAATGATCACCCGGCTCTCGCCGAGCAGCCCCCGCTCGTAGCTCTCCACGAACAACCCGGACGGCACGCCCGGCGCCTCGATCGAGAATCCGCCGTTGGTGCGCTTGCCGCGTTCCGTGGCCACGTCCATGCGCCGATTGGCCGGATCGACCAGCTGCCGGAAATGTTCCACATAGTCCGCTCCCAAGGGCTTCAGCGCCGACAGGGCCGCCGCGCGCGTCTCATCCAGGGTCATGCGCGGCGTGACGAAGCCCGGCGCCGGCAGCGACAAATCCCAGGAGTGCACCTCGGCGATGCCCGTCATGGCGGTCACATGCTGCGCTCGCAGCCGCTGCGAACGCTTGAGCAGCTCGGCGTGGCTTGCGATAGCCTCCAGCGCTTCGTTCACGCGCGGGCGATCGAGATTGCGCTTGAAGTACACCGCGCTCGGGGCGTCGGGAAAATGCCTGAGCTGCGCCACGCGATCGTTCAGACGCACCACCCCCAAGAGCAGGGTGGCGTAGATATCGGCGCGCGAGGCATAGCCGTCCCAGCGGCCAACCCACGCGGCCTGACGCGCGGCACGGTCCGGATTTTCCGCCAGAACCGCGCCGTCTTTTCTAGCGTCCAACACACCGCCGACCGTGCTGATTTTGGCGAACGGCGTGCTGCGCACGGTTTGCTGATAGAGAGTCCACTGGTTCAAGGCCGTCGGATCCGCCAGCTCATCGAGGATGTGCTGCTCACCCGCCGGCAACTCATGCGGCCGGTCGCGTTCGGCCAGCGCCAGCAGATAGGCGTATGGTTTCAACGCAGGATTCGCCGCCGCGTCCTTGGCGAAGGCGGCGGCGCCGAGCGCGCGCAGGCCGGCCCCCACGCTGGTAATCACCCGGGCCATGGCGTCATCGGCCCGATTCACCGCATCGGCATCGGCCGTATCGTCGATGTCGCGCGAAGCCCGCAGCAGGAGATACGCATCATGCCGCTGCAATTGCGCCAGCAGAGTTTCCGCGCGGCGCAAGTAGTCGCCAAGCTCGATCGGGTCGGCGGGCGCCGCCGCCGGAAACGCCGCGGCCTCGTCGAGACGCAGCTTGAAGTCGCTGCGTTCGCTCTCGACCGTGGCAAAGTATCTTGTCTGATCGATCGTTTGCGGCTGGATCTGCCCTACGGCGGGCAGGCCGATGAGACCGAGCGCCAATCCCCAGATTGTTTTCATCGGACACCTCAGGAATGTTTGCTCAACGTGGAACGAAGTTGGATGCCGTCATGTTCGGCGAATAGTTCAGCCACCCAGTCGACGAACACGCGGATCTTGCTCGACAGGTGCCGATTTTCCGGATACACGACGTTGAGCGGCGCAGGCTCCGGAAACCAGTCGCCCAGCACCAGCTCCAGGCTGCCGCGTTCCAGCGCCTCCTTCAGCACGAAGGCAGGAATCTGCGCGATGCCTAAGCCCGCTTCGGCCGCGGCCAGATAACTGTTCTCATCGTCAAGCGCGATGTGGCCGCGCAGCGAGGTCTGCAGGCGTGCGCCGTTCTTGGCGAACACCCAGTCGAAAATCTTGCCGGTCCGCGGCGAGAAGTGATTGATGCAGCGATGCGACCCGAGCTCGTCAGGATGATGCGGCTGGCCGTGCGCGGCCAGATACGCGGGCGACGCGCACGTACCGAAATACAACTGCCCCACGCGCCGCGCGATCAAGGTCGAATCCTCGAGCTCGCCGCTCCACACCGCACAGTCGATGCCCTCCTCGATCAGATCGGCGCGGCGCTCGCTGGAACCCAGTTGCAAGTCGATCTCCGGATAGCGCGCGAAGAACGCCGGCAGTGCCGGCACGATGACCAGCCTCGCCATCAAAGTGGGCGCATCCACGCGCAAACGGCCGCCGGGAGCGGCATGGTGCCGCGCCAGCGATTCTTCGGTTTCGCGGATCTGATCCAGGATGGCGACGCAGCGCGGGTAGTACGCCGCCCCGTCGGTGGTGACGCTGACACTGCGGGTGGTGCGATTCAATAGTTTCACGCCCAGCGCCGCTTCCAACTGCTGGATGAGCGTAGTGGCGGTGGCCTTGGGGATCTGCAGGCTGTCCGCCGCGCGGGTCAGAGCGCCGCTCTCCACCACCCGCACGAATAACTGCATGGCCTGCAGTTTGTTCACTATTGTTCATCCCTGTGAATACTAATTTCATATTATCCACTTTAAAGCAGCAAAAGCGAACAATACTGTAATCCCCAGGCGATCACCCAACCCAAGGACCTTCCATGAGCGACAAGATCAAACACATCACCCACGACACTTTTGACAGCGAGGTTCTGCAATCCGAGCTGCCGGTGCTGGTGGACTACTGGGCCGAGTGGTGCGGACCCTGCAAGATGATCGCACCGGCCTTGGACGAGTCGGCCGAGACCTATGCCGGTCGGCTGGGCGTTGCCAAGATCAACGTGGACGACAACCAATCGCTGGCGGCCCGCTATCACGTGCGCGGCATTCCGACCCTGATGCTGTTCAAGGGCGGCGAGGTGGTGGCGACCAAGATCGGCGCCGTCTCCAAAGCACAACTCGCGGCCTTCATCGACGCGAATCTGTAGGACCTAAGCACCATGGCGGCCCTTCGCAGGGGCGGCCGCGGCATCGCCGCAGTCTTAGGGCAGCAGCACCGTCGCGCCCATGGTGCGTCTCGCTTCGAGGTCGCGGTGCGCGGCGGCAGCGTCGCGCAGCGCGACTCGCTGACCGACGTGCGCCTTGACGTCACCGGACTTGAGTTTGGCGAACAAGTCCGCGGCGCGCGACGTCAGTTCATCGCGGGTCTTGATGTAGTCGAACAGCATCGGCCGGGTGGCAAACAGCGAGCCGCCGGCGGCGAGGTCCGAGAATTTGAAATCCGCGATCATTCCCGACGATTGGCCGAAATGCACGAAGCTGCCGCGCAGCCGCAGGCATTTGAGCGAACCGCGCCAGGTGTCCTTGCCCACCGAATCGTAGACCACATCGCAACCGCGGGCGCCGGTGAGGTCCTTGACGCGTGCGACGAAATCCTCGGCACGATAGTCGATGACATGCGTGTAGCCATTGGCCTTGGCGAGAGCAACTTTTTCCGGCGAACCCGCCGTGCCGATCGAGGTGGCGCCCAGCACTTTGAGCCATTGGCCGAGCAACAATCCCACGCCGCCCGCCGCCGCATGCACCAGCACCGTATCGCCCGCCTTGACCGCGTGACACGACGTCAGCAGGAATTGCGCCGTCAGGCCCTTGAGCATGACCGAGGCCGCCACGTCGAAATCGATGCCCTCGGGCAGCATGACCAGCCGTTCGGCAGCCACCGCGCGCCGCGTGCGGTACGCGCCCAACGGCAGGGTATAGGCGACTCGGTCACCGACCTTGAAGCCGCTCACCGCCTCGCCGATCTGCGCCACCAACCCCGCGGCTTCCGCGCCCGGAATCAACGGCGTGCTCGGCCAGGGATACAGGCCGCTGCGAAAATAAGTATCGATGAAATTGACGCCGATGGCGCGCTGCTCGATGAGCACCTCGCCGCGTCCCGGCGCCGCCGTCTCGAGCGCCGTCCATTCCAGCGCCTCCGGTCCGCCCGCGGTGCGCACCACCACTCCCATATCCGTTGCCATGGCCTACCTCGTTCGTGATTCGACGAATCGCCGTATGCGCACGATGGCCTGCCGCAACAGCGCCTCGTCGGTGGCGAAACATACGCGCACGCAGCCGCTGGTCTGCCGGCCGAAAGCGCCGCCGTCAAGCACCGATACCCGCTCGGTCCGGTACAGCTCGCACATGAAATCGTAGCCGGAAAGCCCGGTGCCTCGCACATCCACCAGCAAGAACATCCCGGCATCCGGAACGTGGCACTCGATTCCCGCGATGTCCTGAAGTCCGGCGAGCAAGAAATCACGCCGCACGGCGCAGTACTCGCGGATCCGGGATTCGGCGGCCTCCGCGACCCCCAAGGCGGTCACGGCGGCTTCCTGCACGAAGCCCGGCAGCCCGAACAGCATGCATTGCGCCATGGCTTCGGCATGCTGCACCAGTTGCGGCGGCCCCACCAGCCAGCCCGCGCGCCAGCCGGGCATGGCATGCGACTTGGACAGACTGCTGATGGTCATCACTTGTTCGGGCAACGCAGCGGCGAGACTCGGCACGCGCCCGCCGGGCGCGAGTCCCGCATACACTTCGTCCGCGACCACCCACAATGAATGTCGGCGCGCGAGGTCGCCGATGACTCTGAGGTCCTCATCGCTCAGGATCACGCCGCTCGGATTATTCGGCGTGGCGAAGAAGATCGCGCGCGTGGTGGGCGTGACCGCGGCTTCTACCGCCGCCAAGTCCACGCGAAACCCGTTCGAGGCCGGCGAGGGCACGCGCACCATCCTTGCGCCCGACACTTCGAGAGTGGCCGGGTAGCTCGGGTACAAGGGTTCCAGGGCGATCACCTCGTCGCCGGGCCCCGCGATGCACATCGAGGCCACGAACAAGGCGTTCTGCGCGCCGGCGAGAAAAATCACATTGTCCGCATCCACCGGCTGGCCGCAGCGCGCGCGATGCGCCGCCGCGATCGCCTCGCGCAAATGCAGCCGCCCGTTGGCCGGCGTGTAGTGCGTGTCGCCGGCGCGCAGCCTTTCGATGGCCCGCTCCAAAATCGGCGCCGGCGTGTCGAGATCCGGATCGCCGACGCTCAGTAAGATGACGTCTTCGCCGCGTTCCTGCGCGAGCCGCGCCGTGTAATGAATCAGCCACGCATCCGCGCCCTCGCCCGCGATTCGCTTGACCAAAGGGGAATATTGCATCGTATCTCTTGCCTTGCCTGTGCCGGTGCGCAATCCTAGCGCGCTTCGTGAACTAGTGTTCAATATCAAAAGGTCCTCATGCCGCACAACGTCGGCGGTTATCTCGCCGAACTCCTGGCCAAGAACGGCATCGACACGGTGTTCGGCATTCCCGGCGTGCATAACCTGGAGCTGTATCGCGGCCTCGGCGCGGCGAACATTCGCCATGTGCTGGTGCGCCACGAACAGGGCGCCGGTTTCGCCGCGGATGGTTTCGCCCGTTTGAGCGGCCGCGCCGCTGCCGCCTTCGTCATCTCGGGGCCGGGACTCACCAACATCCTGACCGCGGCCGCGCAGGCCTATTCCGATTCGGTGCCGCTGCTGGTGGTAGCGAGCGCGCCGGTGCGCGCCTCGCTGACCAAGCAATGGGGCGTGCTCCACGAGCTGCGCGACCAGGCCGCGCTGGCCGCCGGTGTATTCGGCATTGCGCGCACCGCCGCCGGCGCCGAGGACGTGCGCGATCACCTGCGGCTGTGCCTGGCCTCGCTGCGCAGCGGACGCCCCCGTCCCGCGTACCTGGAAATTCCGCTCGATGTGCTGGCGCAAACCACGTTGTTGAAGGCGCAGCGATTTGCCGATCCGCCGCCGTTGCCGCCGGCGGGCGCCGCGCCCATCGACGCCGCCGCACGCATGCTCGAGGACGCCGCACGGCCGCTCATCATTGCGGGCGGCGGCGCGCGCCGCGCCGGCGAACCGCTGCGCCGCCTCATCGAGGCCTTGGATTGCCCGCTGGTGACCACCGCCGCGGGCAAGGGAGTGCTCGCCGAGAGCCATCCCGCGAACTTCGGCGCATCGCTGCCCTACCCCGCCATTCAAACCATGATACTCGACGCGGACGTGGTGCTCGCGGTGGGCACGGAATTGAGCGAGACCGACATCTACTCCGGCACGCGGCTGCCGCTGGGCGGCCGGCTCATCCGCGTCGACATTGATCCGGTAAAGTTATTCGATCAGTACGCGGCCGATCTGCCGCTGTGCGCCGATGCGCACGCGGCGCTCGAGGGCATCAACCGATCGCTGGCAGGACATGCGCGGTCCACGCCGCGCACCGGCTGGCTCACCGCCATGGGCGGGCGCGCGGCGATCCGTTCCGCCATCGAGAGCGGCTTCGATGCCAAGGCTCGGGGTTGGTTGAGCGCGCTGCGCGCCATCAAGGCGGCGCTTCCCGAGGATGGTGTCGTGTTCAGCGACATGACGCAGCTCGCTTATTTCGGCAACTATGCCTATCCGGTGGAGAATCCCGGGCAATGGTTTCACCCGTCCGGCTACGGCACCCTGGGGTTCGCCTTGCCGGCGGCTCTCGGCGCCAAGATCGCGAGCCCCGCGCGCGCCGTCATCGCGCTGGCGGGGGATTTCGGACTGCAATTCACCTCGAGCGAGCTCATGACGGCGGTTGAAGCGGGCTTGAGCCTGCCCATCGTGGTGTGGAACAACGCGGCCCTGGGTCAAATTCGCGACGACATGGTGGCCGCCGGCATCCCTGAACTCGGCGTGATCGCGCGTAATCCGGACTTCGTCGCGCTGGCCCAAGCCTGCGGAGCCGAAGCCTATCGTGTGCGTGACCCGGCCGCGCTCACCGAGGCCGTCACGACGGCGCTTAGGCACGCTGGTCCCACCTTGATCGAGGTCATCGCGGCGGGCTTCGCTCAATAACGCGCCGCAAGTTGCTATCATGGCGAGGAATGCCGGCGAAGACGGCAGCACCATTCACTTTAGGAAGGGGACACCATGACAATCACAATGGGCCGCATCGCGGCGCTGACGGCCGCACTGCTGACGTTTCCGGTTTTTGCCGCCGAGCAAATCAAGGTGGTCGAGCGGCCGGTGGGCGAGACCACGGTGGATCTGGGCGCCAAAGGCGATTCCATCGGCGATCTGCTGGTATTCGCCAACGGCATCTTCGATCCCGCCAACAAGACGCAGCTCGGCAGCGATCAGGGCTACTGTGTGCGCACCGTGGTCGGCAAGAGTTGGGAATGTTTCTGGACCATGACCTTGAAGGCGGGCCAGATCACCGTCGAAGGGCCGTTCATGGACGAGGGTGATTCGCTGTTCGCCGTCACCGGCGGCACCGGCAAGTACGCGGGCGCCAAGGGCAGCATGAAATTGCACCCACGCGACGCCAAAGCGACCAGCTACGACTTCACCTACGATCTTCTGTAATGGCCTATACCCACGAGCATTGTCTGCGCAGCCGGCGTGATTTCCCGGCCCTGACCAAGAATCCCGGTCTCGCCTTCCTCGACGGGCCGGGGGGCAGCCAGGTGCCGAACGTCGTGGTCGACGCCATTGCGGACGTCTATGCCTCCTGCAACGTCAACACCCACGGCAATTTCGCGCCGTCCCGCGAGGTGGACCGCCGCCTCGAGGCGGCGCGCGCCGCCGTTGCCGTGTTTTTGGGCGCGCAGAGCGGCTCGTGCATTTCCTTCGGTCAGAGCATGACCACGCTTTGCTTCAATTTGAGCACCGCCATCGGCCGCACCCTGAAAGCGGGCGACGAAGTGCTCATCACCCAGCTCGACCACGAAGGCAATCGCTCACCCTGGCTCACCCTCAAGGAGCGCGGCGTGGTGGTGCGCGAGGTGCGCCTGCTCGACTCGGGCGAATTGGATCCGGCCGACATGGCCGCCAGGATCACGCCGCGCACCAAGCTGTTCGCCATCGGCGCCTCGGCCAATTCGCTGGGCACGGTCAACGATCTGGCGCTCGCGCGCCGGCTCACCCGCGCCGTCGGGGCGCTGCTGGTGATCGATGCCGTGCACTACGCGCCGCATTTTCCCATCGACGTGCAGGCGCTCGGCGCGGATTTTTTGCTGTGCTCCGGCTATAAATTCTATGGGCCGCACGTGGGTGTGCTGTATTCACGGCCCGGAGCGCTCGATGACCTGCCGACCGACCGGCTGAGCGTGCAGGATCCTGCGGCACCGTACCGCATTGAAACCGGCACCCTGAATCACGCGGCCATCGACGGCGTGCGCGCGGCGATTGAGTACATCGCGAGCTGGGGCAGCGGCGCCGGCTTGCGCGAGCGGATCGTCGACGCCATGACCCAGATCGGCGCCTACGAACACGAATTGGCCAAGGACTACCACGATGCCGTGCGCCGCATTCCCGGCGTGCGCGTCTGGGGTCCGGATTTTGCCGCCGGCCGCCTGCGCGCGCCCACCGTCTCGATCAGCTTCGACAACACCACACCGGCTGCGGTCGCTACCGCGCTGGGCAACGAAGGCATTTGCGTTTGGGACGGAGATTTTTACGCCGCGCGTCCGGTGGAGGTGCTGGGGCTCGCTGCGCGCGGCGGCCTGTTGCGCACCGGTGTCTCCATGTACAACACCCGCGACGAACTGCAGCGCCTGCTCGACGGACTCACCAAGCTGGCCTAGGCCTCGATTAAATGCGCCGCCAGCCGCTCTGCGTGGTCGCGCAGTTCGGTGGCGGCGGTCGCTTCCCAGTAATCCGCGCGCAGCATGGGTCCGAGATAGTAGAGATGCTCGCTGGAGCGGCCCTCGACGTCGATGCAGGCCCCGCAACGCGCGGTACGCAGCCCCAGGTTCAGCGCATCGGCCGACACCTGTCCCGCCGCACGCAGCGACGCCAGCAACGGATCCGAGGAGCGCTCGAATACATAGTCAGGGCCGGTGGCGTTGACGATCAAGTCCACCGTCAGCACAGCCGCCGCGCCGTTGCCGCGTGCGCGCCAGCTCGCGCTCAATTGTTCGCCGGCGGCAACCACCGCATCGATACGGCCGGCATTCACCTGCAGCCGCCCCTGCCGGCGCAATGTTGCCAGATGCTCGGCCAACTGCGGCGGCAGGCGATGCCGGTGCGTATCCCAGTGCGCCTGCAGGTGGCGCACGAAGCGCCGCCGCTCAGGATCGGGCAGCCGCCGCCACAGGGCCGGCGCCAAGTGGCGCACGAAGGTGACCACTTCACGCCAGTCGCCGCCGCGGTCCTCGACCTCGCGCGCCAGGTCGCGGGACATCGCCAATACCCGGCGCAGCGAGTCCGACCGCGCCAGCAGCGAGCCGCCGTCGCCGCGTACCGCGGCCGGGCGAAACGCCGTCTGTGGCTGGGGCAGCAGCCCGTGCCGCGAAATCGTATGCACCGTGGGGCCACGCAGGTCATCGGCCGTGAGCGCCGAGACCGCGTCCGCCATGGTCAAGCCATTGCCGACGATCAGCACCGAATGTTCAGGTCCCAGGGACTTCGGCAAGTCCCAGGGGTTGTTGCGGTATGCCATGTGACCGCGAATCGCGGCGGCCCATGGCGGCGGCGCCGGCGGGGGATTGCCCAGGGCCAGGATCACGCGGTCCGCCGCCATGGGCTCGCGCTCGGCGAATTCCACCATGAACGGCCGACCGCGGTGCGGCGCGATGCGGCGCACCTCGGCGAAAATACGCTGCAGCCGTACGTGCGCGGGAGCCGCGCGTTCGGCCTGCAGCAGCGCGTCCTGCAAGTAGTCGCCGTACATGGCGCGCGGCAGAAAATCCCCGCCGTCGGCATCGGGCAGCCGGCGCTGCGCAAATCGTAGAAATTGCAGCGCATCGCCGGAGTCGGCCGACAGACGCGCTGCGGGCACGTTCAGCAGATAGGGAAAATCGCGCGCCGCGTACGCCGTGCCGCGCCCCATCTCGGCGCCGCGCTCCACCAGCACGAGGTCGGTCGCGCCGGACGGCGGCCGGCGCAGCAGGTTGGCGGCCAGCACCGTGCCGCAGAATCCCGCGCCGACGATGACTATGGTGTTACGCATCTTTGAAAATTCTACCAAGCAGCCGGTTCATTCTTTCGCTAACATTCTGCAGAATTCGTGGTCAAATGGCGCATCGAATTCCAGCGAGGGGCAACTCGTGCAACTCAGCAAATTGAGCTATTACTCCGATTTCGTCGTCTATCCTGTGGTGCTCACCGTACTGACGGGGGTTAATCTCAACCATGTCACTTGGGCGAGCGGCACGGAATGGCTCGGTGCCGTCATGGCGGGGCTGGTCCTGTGGACCCTCGCGGAGTATGCCTTGCACCGGATTGCATTGCACCGAATGCCGTATTTCTCCCCCATGCATGGCGAGCATCACGCGGCGCCGCTGGCGTTAATCGGCACGCCCTCATGGATCAGCGTCACGGTGCTCAGTCTGGTCATCCTGCTGCCCGCGTGGTGGGGCCTTGGCTTCAATGTCGCGGACGGACTCACCGTGGGCGTGATGTCCGGCTATTGGTGGTATGGGGTCGTGCATCACATCATTCATCACCGTGCCAATTCGCCCGCGCCGTCCTACTTCAACGATTTGCGCGCCTGGCATATGCGGCATCACTACTCGCCGCGCGGCGGCAACTTCGGCGTCACCACGCATGTGTGGGACCATGTGTTCGGCACCGCTCTCCGGGTCCGCGGCAAAGCCGTGACGTCCTCATGAGCGCCCTGCCGAACACGGGCAATCCGATGCGCACCGACGGCTTCGAGTTCGTCGAGTACGCGGCGCCGGATCCAGAACTGCTGCGGCGGCTGTTCGAAAGCATGGGATTGCCGGCGGTGGCGCGGCATCGCTCCAAGAACGTCACCCTTCACCGGCAGGGCGACATCAACTTCATCATCAATGCGGAACACGACAGCTTTGCGCAAAATTTCGCGCGGGCGCACGGACCCTGTGCCTGCGCCATGGCGTTTCGCGTCGCCGACGCGCGCTTCGCGTATTCGCGCGCCCTCGAACTCGGCGCCAAACCGGGACCTGCCACCGCCGGGCCCATGGAACTCAACATCCCGTCGATCGAGGGCATCGGTGGCAGCCTTATTTATCTGGTCGATCGCTACGGCGAACGCACCATCTATGACGTCGATTTCGTGGCGGCGCCCGGGGCCGCGGCGGCCGCCAGCGCCGCTGCGCCGGTGGGCCTGGTCCGCATCGATCACCTGACCCACAATGTCCGGCGCGGCAACATGAATCTATGGGCCGGCTTCTATGAGAAATTATTCAACTTCAGGGAAATCCGCTACTTCAGCATCGAGGGCAAGGAAACCGGTTTGTTCTCGCGCGCATTGACTTCGCCCTGCGGCAAAATCCGCATTCCCATCAACGAAAGCCAGGACGACAAGAGCCAGATCGAGGAGTACCTCAACGAGTACAAGGGCGAGGGCATCCAGCACATCGCCCTCGGCACCGACGACATCTATCGCACCGTCGACGCCCTGCGCAAGCGCGGCGTCGAGTTCCAAGACACGCCCGCCACTTACTACGAAGGCATCGACGCCCGTGTGGCCGGCCATCGCGAGTCGTTGCACGAGCTCGAGAGCCGCCGCGTGCTGATCGACGGCAATGCCGCCAGCGGCATCTTGCTGCAAATCTTCACCAAGAACGCCATCGGCCCTATATTCTTCGAAGTCATCCAACGCAAGGGCAACGACGGTTTCGGCGAAGGGAATTTTCAAGCCCTGTTCGAGTCGATCGAACTCGATCAAAAACGGCGCGGGGTTATTTAGGCCCACCGGCCGCTCACCGGCGGCGCACCAGCGGCCCCGGCGGGCCCACCAGGCCGCCGGCGAGGTTCCGTCCGCATTCGCGCCATCCAACTGTCGCTTTTGAGGGTGTTGAACTTCGCTGGAATGCCCTTATCTAACGCGGTAACGGTCAATTCGACCTGCCGAGGGCTCGTTATGCGAAGACTACTTGCTGCTGCAACCCTTGCCGCGACCGCGACGTTCGCGCTTGCCCTCACATCGCCGGCGTTTGCGGACAGCGACCCCACGGTGGATCAGATTTATGCCGCGGCGAGCAGCGGTCACCTCGACCAAGCTCAAAAAATGATCAGTCAAGTGCTGGCCGACCATCCGAGCAGTGCCAAGGCGCACTATGTGCAGGCTGAGTTGTACGCGCGAGAAGGCAAGACCGCTCTCGCACGCTCTGAACTTGCCGCCGCCGAGCAGCTGCAGCCGGGACTTCCCAAGGAGAATCCGCGGTCGGTGGCGCAACTCAAGGCGCAACTCGGTCTGGGCGGCGGCGTCATGCGCCCGTCCGGCATGACTCCCACCATCATCCGATCGGTACCGCCTGAGCGGTCATTTCCTTGGGGCACGGTGCTGATTCTAGGCGCCGCAGTGGCTCTTCTAGTGATGGTATTTCGCCGCCGCAGTTCCTATGCCCAGTATCCGGCGGCCGGCCCCGGTGTGGGTGGCGGCGCTCCCGGTTATGGTCCGGGCTACGGCCCTGCTCCCATGGGCGGCGGCGGCATCGGCTCCGGAATCGCCGGCGGACTCGCGTCCGGACTCGCGGTGGGTGCCGGCGTGGTTGCCGGCGAGGAATTAGCGCATCACTTCCTGGACGGCGGCCGCGGCGGCGTCGTTCCGCCCGCCGAAGCGGGCGAGTCAGGACTCAGCAATGCCGACATGGGCGGCCAAGACTTCGGCGTCAACGATCCCGGCTCGGGCTGGGATGACGGCGGAAGTTTTGGCGGCGATGGCGGCGGCGGCGGCGGCGGCGGCGGCGACTGGAGCTAGCGTGCCCGTGTCGTTACAGTGACCGCTCGATCAGCGCGATCTGTGAATTTTCCTCGACGCGATCAAAGATGATGTGACTGCCGTCGGATGAGACGTCGAAATCCCGGACGTCGAATTCCGGCGGCAGCTCGCTGAGCTGACGCTCAACTCCGGTCTTGAGCTCGACCAGCCAGAAATTCTTGTGGCCGATCTCGCCGCGAAGCACCACGATCGCCTGGCTGTCGCGCCAGAACACCACGCGACGTGCTCCGCGGGTGAGGACCGGCGTCAATAATCCTCCATACGACTTGCCGTTGCCGGCGACCGCTCGCAAGGGAAACGTCATCCCGAGATCGGCGCCTGAATACAGCAAGAACCGGCCATCCGGGGACCAGGTCGGATCGACGGCATAGTCGGCAACCAGTTCAAGCGGCGCGCTGCCGTTCAAATAGATCGTGGTCAGACGCGGCTCCCCGTCGCGCACGACCGCCGACACCACGGCTTGCCCGTCCGGGGTCCAGGCGGGATTGCCCCTCAATAGCAGCGCATCGCTCACCACTCGGGCGTGGCTGCCATTGCTCTCCATGACGTATAGCAGTGTTCTCGTACCGTCGAACACCGTGAAGGCGATGCGCCGTCCATCCGGCGAAATCGCCGGCGCCCCCACAATGGCCCCGTGTGCGTCGCTCCACAGCTCGCTGTTGGTTTCGTTGACCCGTTTGCCGATGCCCTGCCGGCCGCCGCGCCAGGAAACGTACAGCAGGTAATCCGGGCCGATTCGCGGCGCCAGCTGCGACACCGACTCCGATGAAATGCGCGCCGCGTTGGTCTGCACGGTGCCGGCTTCCGGAATCGACAGAGTCCAAAGGCTGGTTTTCGGATTGGCCACCGTCGCGACCAGTCGACTGCCATCCGCGCTCGCGGACAATGAGGTATAGCGCTCCAAGCCGAAACTGATGCGCCGCGCCACGCGCTCCTTGACGTCGATGGCGTACAGCCAGGGTCCCGAGCCATCACTATCGGTCGCTAGATACACCACCGTCCGCGAATCAATCAAGACCAGATGGCTGACCCGGGAATCTTGGAAGGTGATTCGTTCGAGATCCGCGCCGGACGGCCGGATGCGCCAAATATCCCAGGCCTCGAGCGGCACGCCGCGTACGAAATAAATGAATTCATCATTGAGGGACCACACCGGGAAATGGCAATGCACTCCCGCGGGCGCCGTATAGATTCTGCGGGCATCCGTCTGCCGCACATCCCTGACGAACAACGGGTCTCCGGGGGCACTCGAGTGGTACACGATGCGCCTGCCGTCGCGCGACCATGACACTTCGGCCACGTCCGGCAGATAGGTCTGCAATGGACCGCCCTGGATCGGCATCGACAAGATATTGGTGTCGCCCGATCGCGAGCTGTCCGGGCGGCGCTGCCAAAACGTCACCAGGGACCCATCCGCGGAAAAACCCAGGGTGCGGACCAGGGGATTGATGATTTCGTGGAGCTTGCCTTGAGTCAGATTGCGGTAAGTGCCGCTTCCAATCTCGGTGATCCACACATCGGGGGCTCCATCATGGTCCGAGAGAAACACGGCGAGTTTGCCGTCGCGTGAGATTTCCGCTGCCTGCTCCTTCCCTGATAAGTCGGTGAGCCGGGTGATTTTGGCGTTCACCAGCAAATTCCGCCCGCCATGACCCGATCCGGCCCCGAACCAGAGCAGGGCGCCCGCAAGCACGATGATGGCGGCGCCGATGGCAGCCCAGGTTCGCGTGCCGGCAGAGGTGCGGCGTATTCCGATCGGCGGCGCAACGGCGGCGGCTTCGCGGTTTGCCTCCGCCGGCTCCGGCGCTGGCGCGGCGACAGCACCTGCATCGGCAGGCAACCCGGGCGCCGCAACCCCTTCAGGGTCCAGGGATCCGATGAAGCGATAGCCGCGCCGCGGCAGGGTTTCGATGTAGCGCGGCGTCTCCGCGTCATCGCCGAGGGCGTTGCGCAGCTTACGGATCGCGGTATTGAGGCCCGTGTCGAAGTCCACCACCCCTGTCGGCCAGAGCAAGGCGATGAGTTGTTCGCGGGTGACGACTCGCCCCGCATGCTCGATCAGCTCTTTGAGAACCAGCGTCGGCTGCTCCTGCAGCCGGGTTCGGACCCCGGCGCGCTCCAGATCTCCGGATTCGGGGTCCAGCACCCATCCGTCGAAGCGGATTTTCTTGTTATTCATTCGAGATCAGTCCCCGAACAGAGTTAATTCAGCAACGGGTCAGGCGCAGAGCATGGAGCGGCAGAGCATCTTGTCCCAACCTAAATCCCGCAAAGACGCCGAACCTGAAGTTCATTCGACGGGTTTGGAACAAGAATCTCAACTCAAGCTTAAAGGAGACTGCCATGAATCGCTTCACCACAATAACCCTGATCTTCGCCCTCGCCCTGATCCACCAGACCGCCGGTGCCGATCCCGACCAAATGACGGTCCGCTACTCGGATCTCGATCTCAACCGCACCGAGGGCGTGAAGGTTCTCTATCACCGCCTGCAGCACGCGGCACAGACCGTATGCACGCCCAATCAAAATCGAAATCTCGCCACCAAAGCGCGCTTCGATTCATGCGTCGACACCAATATGCAGGCCGCGGTGGCCAAGATCGATCGGCCCTTGCTGACCGCTTACTTTCAAGCCCAGGCCACTCCGGGCAACCCCGCGCCCGTTCGAGTCGTGCAGAGATAGACTCTCTCCGGGTCACGAGCGAGAGTTGAGGCGGCTGCCTGGAGCCGCCTCCGCTCACCCTCCTCGCCTTTCCGACCGTCCACCGTCCTTGCCGTCTAGGCGCTTCCCTTCTAAAGTAACCATATGGTTACACGTTCTTTGGCCCGCTCGGGCCAGGTCTTCGGCGCCATCGCCGACCCGATCCGGCGCGGCATCCTCGATGTATTGCGGGCCGGCGAGCGCTCCGCCGGGGATATTGCGGACCTGTTTCCGGTAAGCCGGCCCGCGGTGTCCCGGCATTTGCGGGTGCTGCGGCGGGCGGGGCTGGTGCGGGAGCGGCGCCACCTGCGTGCGCGCCTGTATTCGGTGGACGGCCACGCGCTGGCGCAGGTCGATGAATGGCTCCAGCCCTATCGATTGTTTTGGGTCGCCAGCGGGCGAGTTACTTCTTAGGAGCCGCCGGCGCGGCGCGGGGCCGCTTGGGCCGGCGCACGGCCCTCACCTTGCCGCTGTTGCCGCCGCCGCAGAAGAACTGATCGCCGCCGTCGGACTCGAGCCCCGACACGCCCATTCCGGGAGGCATGTCGAGACTCTCCAGGGCTTCTCCTGTTTGCGGATCGATTCGCCTCAAATCGCTCTGATCGCCGTCCCAGGTGCCGTGCCAGAGCTCGCCGTCGACCCAGGTCACTCCCGTGACGAAGCGCTTGGATTCGATAGTGCGAAGAATGGCCCCGGTTTGAGGGTCGACTTGATGGATCTTCCGGTCCCGATACTGCCCCACCCAGAGCGTCCCTTCGGCCCAGGTGAGCCCCGAGTCGCCGCCGCGGCCGGGCGCCGGAATCGTGGCGAGCACGCGGCCGGTGTTCGGATCGATTTTCTGAATGCGATCCTCGGCAAGCTGAAACAAGTGCTGGCCATCGAAGGCGGTGCCTGCATGGGCGGCGACATCGATCGAACGCAGCGTCTTGCCGCTCGCCGGATCCAACGCCTGCAGCTTGTCTCCGGCAGCAAACCAAATGTTCTGACCGTCGTAGGTGACGCCATTCACACGGTCGGTCCCTGCAAAGGGTCCATATTCACGGATGATTTCGGCGCTGGATCGATTCATGTCGACATCTTAGTCAATCGGCAATGGAGCGGGGAGTAACAAGGCCGTCGTGAATCCCGGCACCGGCGGGGTCATCCAACGGCGAGACCGCCCGCGGCCGACTGACTGCACCCGGCCTCTCGCCGCCAGCGAGTCGAGCGACCGTTGCACGGTGCGCTGGCTCGCCCCGAGCGCCAGCGCCAGACCCGAGCTCGACCAGGATTCACCGTCGGCGAGAAAGGCGAGCACCGCCGCATGCTTCTCGTCGAAGGGCCGCGCCAGAACGACGACCTTGCGTGCACCGCGCGGGACCAGCGCAAACCCTCGCAGCGTCGCGCTCACCTCGGCCAGTGTCCGCAGCAGCGCGCGCAGCCGCCCCATCTCGACCCGCAGACGCGCGCGGTGCGATTCATCGGCGAGCTTCAGTCTGAATACGCGCGCGACCAGCAGGTCCCGCGGCACGTCTCCCGGCCACGCTTCGCCGAGCGCGCGTGCCAGCGCGAATAATACCGGACGCTTGGCGAGCGAGATCACCTTGCTTGCGTCACGCACGACATGACGGCAGGCGTCGACAACCAATGCCTTCGACGCCAGCAATGCTTCGACCTCTTCGAGCAGGACGAGTCGCTCCTTGCCGCCCGCGATCACGCGCGCGGCGGGCGTATTCAGAACCAGCAATGCGCTGTCGACCTCCGCCGCCAGCGCCGGGATACGCGCGAGCCGTGCTGCCGCCTGGGCGCGCGCCAGCGCCGCGCCGGCCTCCTTTGTGCGCAGGCGGCGCATCGCGATGCCTGCCACCACCAGTTCATGAGCGGCTCTCGATGCGGGCGGAAAGGCTGCGGGGTCGACCTTGGCGAGCGCCCGCTCCGCCTCGTCCAGGCGCCCGATCAGGAGCAGGCGCCGGACCCCAAGATGCCGCGCGTGCGCCGCGTTCACCCGGTCGCCGTGCTCCTCCAGAGTCGCCCGCGCCGCGTCGAGCACCTTTGCGGGCCGGCCCAAGTCTCGTGAAACGAGCGCGATCTCGGCCTCGGCGACGACGCATCTCGCGCGGGCCACGGGCTCTTTCGCACCGAAGGCGCGCGCCGCGCTTCGCAGCAGAGCTGTCGCTCGAACGTGATCGCCGAGCTGCGCCATCGCCAGGCCGCGAAGCGCCAGACCGGGCGCGTCCTCCCGCAGAGCGACCCGCTTCAAAGCACCGAGGGGATCGCCCGCGGCGAGTGCGCGCGCCGCGGCATTGATCAGCGAGTCCATCGGAATCTCGTCACACTTGTAACTCCCCTCGCTCCCTACCCTGTGCTTAGACTAACTCATCATCTGCAACCACCAGGAGAAGAGCATGACGAATCATATGACTGGGACACGTACGGATTGGCTCGCCGCGCGCCTCGATCTGCTTGAGGCGGAGAAGGAGCTCACCCGGCGCAGCGACGAAGTGGCGCGGCGGCGGCAGGAGCTGCCCTGGGTTCGCATCGACAAGGAGTACCGCTTCGAGACCGAGGATGGAAACGTATCGCTGGTGGATCTGTTCCAGGGGCGCTCGCAGCTCCTCGTCTACCACTTCATGTTCGGGCCCGACTATAAGGCGGGGTGTCCCTCCTGCTCAATGATCGCGGACGGATTCGACGGCTTCGTCGTCCACTTGGCCAGTCACGACGTCACGCTGTCGGCAGTGTCGCGGGCGCCAGTTGCAAAACTGCAGGCGTACAAGCAGCGGATGGGGTGGAAGTTTCCCTGGGCGTCCTCGTTCGGCGGCGATTTCAACTTCGACTTCAATATCTCGTTCACCGAGGAGCAACAGCGGAAGGGATCGATTGAATACAACTACCGGCGCGGCGGGCACGCGATGGACGCGAGCCAGATCCCGGAGCCGGTTGCCCAGTTTGCGGCCACTTGCGGAACAGATGCGGCCACCTACACGCGCGACAGGCCGGGCATGAGCACGTTCGCGATCGAAGATGGGGTTGTCTATCACACCTATTCTACCTACGCGCGCGGACTGGACGGTCTCTGGGGCGCCTACCAATGGCTCGATCGTGCCCCCAAGGGCCGCAACGAGACGGGGGTCTGGTGGCGCCGGCACGACGAGTACGGCAACCATTAGACAGGCACCGCAACCCGCACCGACACTCATCCACCGTTAAGAGGGTTTTACTCATGTGTCCCCTATGTATTGGAACCACCGCCCTGCTCGTCTCGAGCGGGACATCCGCCGGCGGCCTCGCGGCCCTCCTGGTCAGGCTGCGTAACCGCAAGCGCAGGAATACAGGTCGGGTCCTAATTGCGGCCCCGTGAGAGAGTCTGATGACCGATCTGACGCTGCATTTTGAACCGGACGGCTGTGCGCTCGTTCCCTTGATCGCACTTGAGGCAATTGGCCATTCATATCGGCTAGAGGTGGAGATACCCACCGGCCAATTGCCTCGATCGGCGGAGGCCATTGTTTTCCAGGGCTGCCGCACGAATCCAACGCTCGAGGTGGATGGCGAGGCTTTCTCGGGAAACGTTGCCGTTTTGAGCTGGCTGACAGAGCGCTTTCCAATGGCTCGCCTATTACCGAGATCCAGCGACATCATGGTGAATGCCCGCTTGCTGACAGACCTCGCGTTCTGCGCGTCGACTCTCGAGCCGCTTGCAGCGCGCGTGTCGTCGCTTGCCTTGTTCGATTCGCACGGCGCTGCGCGCCGAGCTCTGCAAGAAGCTCGAAGCGCCCTTCGACCCCACTTAGGCCAAATGGATGCGCGCTTCGCCAAGAACCGTTGGTGGTACGGCGACGAATGGTCGATCGTGGATGCGTACTTGCACTGGGTGTGGCTCCGTGTCGCTGCGCACGAGCTGGCCGGATCGAGCCATCCACATCTGGTACGGCACGATGCCGCGATGAAGCAGCGCCCCGCGGTGCGGCGCGCACTTGCCATCAACCGGCAAATTGCCCAATGCCTGGCGCACCCGCAGCTATCGGCTCACTACGCAGCGCCCCCACCGCACCGGCCCACGCCGCCCGTGAACGTCGGCTCTCGGACGGGCTAGGCCGCTTCGCAACGCTTGTCCGTTCCGTCACATTTCCGAGGACAGGCCCGGCTCCCGCGGTTAGGATCGCGTGCACTACATTGAACGCTCCATGAATTACCGGGAGATTAAATGCTAAGTCGTACTCTTCAGCTGCTGCTGGCTGGCTGCCTAGTGACAGGCACACTATGGGCGGCCGACGATCCCTTCGTCGGCAAATGGAAGGTGGACCCGTCTAAGAGCATGCTCAACGACGAAATGAAGGTTGATGTCGCAGGAGCAAACCGATACACGTTCACCTTTGGTCCCGGCCAGGTGGACACCGTCACGGCTGATGGGAGTGACCAGCCGGCTCTGAGCGGAACCACCCTGTCCATCACGGTGAAAGGACCCAACAGCTGGGAGGTCATACGCAAGATGAAGGGTCGCACGCTTCTCACCGCATATTGGACGCTCTCCGAAGACGGCAAAACGCTTAACGACGCCTTTACGCAATATTTGCCCGACGGTACGACATTGTTCTCGCAACCTTTGCCCAACGGTTCGACCTTGTTTTTGCCCTATTTGTACCAGCGGACGGCGGGACGTTCAGGTTTTGTAGGCACATGGGACAGCGAGAGCGCGCAAGTAAGGGCGGGGATTGAACTCCAGATCCAGCCCTACGAGGGCGACGGGCTGTCATTTAAACGATCCGATGAGGAAATGGCTAAGCTGATCAAGTTAGATGGGAACGATCATCCTGACCTTGATCCGAACGGCGGGGACAAAGGCACTGCAAATACGGGCCGCCGTGTGAACGAGCGCAGCCTGGAAATCACAGAGAAATTCAAAGGCAAAATTACGGACACCCGGCAGATCGAACTTTCTAAAGATCTCCAGACTTTGACCGTGACTGTGCGTCTGGTCGGTCAAGGCAAGCCTCAGAGCGTTCTTGTGTACCACCGAGAATAGACGTGCGGGTCCGCGATTCCGTTGGGCACCGGCACTCGCCGGTTGTGCCTCCCGCAGTCATAGCGCTTGGGCCGCCTGTTTGGCGAGCGCCAGCTCCAACGCCTGCAGGGCATCGGGAGCTCGCTTCGCGTAGACGTTGACCTTGAGCGCGACGGCCCCTTTTTTGAACCACAGCGTGGTCGTCTCACCGATGCTCTCGACGAAGCCATCGTCACCGACCGCGGCTGGACGCATTGAAAGTCCTAAGGCGGTGGCATTTGAAGCCTTCTGTTTGGCGCCATCGTAGAAGGCGCTCGTCTGCAGGTTAACCGTCACCGCCCGAATGTCCGAGCCGCCGGTGGGTTTCCACGTACAGGTCTTTACGAAGGTGGGAGTCACATGCTCGCCCGCGCCGACGGGAACACCAATGACCGCACTCACTTGAGCGGGGGTCAAGAGTGAACAGGCATCGGTATCGGCGTAGGTCGTGAACGAGGCAAATGCTGCGCCGAGAGCCAGCGCACTCATAAGAGCGATGCGAGAGCGAAGCGGGCGCATGTCCTCTCCTTGCAGACTTTGCGGTGAGACAATTATGCACGTGGACATCTCACAAGGCGAGCTGAGGTGGTGCGGAAATATCCACCACGGAGGGACTCGAGCCAACCCCTCCGTGAGTGACCGCTATTGGCGGCTCCGAGACGGGCGCCGGCAACGATGATCTTGAAAACGGCGATGGGGAATCGTCGCTTTTCCCGATCACGCTTGACATCCTTCGGTATTTTGCTCAATATCGAAATATGAATTTGGTCTTCAAGGCGCTCTCCGATCCGACACGGCGACAAATCCTGCATTTGCTGCGGAAAAAGCCCATGACCGCAGGCGACCTGGCGAAGCATTTTTCCCTCGCCAAGCCCACCCTTTCGGCCCATTTCGCCATCCTGCGCGAAGCCGACCTGATCGAAGGCAGTAAGAGCGGCACCGTCATCACCTATATGCTG
>Ga0193726_1000160_pt1 | contig 92700 bp, 89 predicted proteins | sample H2c1metaG_FD_144928 | JGI IMG/M metagenome (GOLD analysis project Ga0193726, IMG submission 144928) | Soil microbial communities from a riparian zone of the East river system, Colorado, United States - H2c1 | ecosystem: Environmental > Terrestrial > Soil > Riparian zone | place: USA: East River... | reverse complement strand
GTGGGCTCCTTGGGTGATGTCGTGGTCCCATCGACTGAGCGATAGTAGCAATGTGAGTGATCCGAATAAATTACATATTCCTTGTAGTGCCTCGTCACCAATATCACCGTGGATGGTCACTTCGTTGATCAACTAACAATTTAAGGATGGTAGTGCTGCATCCCACGTCTCTTTTTGCTCAGTCCATTGACGCATCTGTCCACGAAATTCTTCAAGCTGCAACAGTCTCGAAGCAACCAAAACGCCCATCCTACCTTTTCACAATTGATTACGAGACACTGACACGGTCGTGACACCAAGCTGCGCGGACTTTACTATGCTTGCTGAGGATTTCCAAGCGCAGTTCCTCCCCGCCTGCTGCTTAATTCCACCTTCCGGCACCGGGCCACCCCGGGCTTGATCGGTACTAAATCTGCGGGGACCCACAGCCTCAGGAGAGCTTGCTATGAAGACGTTTCTGCGCGTGACCAGCGGGATATCGCTGGCCTTGTCACTGTCCGCTGTCGCCTCCGGACAGCACTACACCCAAGTCAATCTCGTCTCCAACACCTCCGGCATCGCTCCGGTCACAGACCCGACTCTCATCAACCCCTGGGGCCTGTCCCGCAGCTCCTCCAGCCCCTGGTGGATCTCCGATAACGGCACCGGTCTCAGCACCCTCTTCAACGGAGCCGGCGTCAAAAATTCCCTGATCGTCACCATTCCCAAGGTCGATCCCAACAACAAAACCTTCCCCGCCGGCACTCCCACCTGAACAATCTTCAACAGCGTCACCACCGACTTCGTCCTCCCGGGCGGTTTTGCCTCCAGCTTTCTCTTCGCTACCCTCGACGGCGCAATCACCGGGTGGAACCCTAACGTCGGCATCGCGCCCGGTGCTGCTGCTCCCTCCGTCAATGCCGTCATCGCCGTCAAAACGACCGATGGATCCAGCTACACCGGTCTCACCAGCGCCCTCGTCGACGGGAACCGCTACCTCTACGCAGCCAACTTCACCAACGGCCGCGTCGACGTCTACGACACCAACTTTCACCGCGTAACTCTCAACCCGAACGATCAGGATCAAAACAACGGCAACCGCAATGACAACCGCAATCAAAACGACAACGGCGATAACAATAAAGCCTTCGCCGATCGTTTCCTGCCCCGCAACGACGTTCCGTTCAACGTCCAGACCATCGGTAACAACATTGTCGTCACCTATGTTCTCCACCAACGGGGTCAGCCTTTCGAAACCGACGGCCCAGGCCTTGGCTATGTCGACATCTTCACCGCCAAGGGGCGTCTTATCCAGCGCCTCGAGCATGGCGATTGGCTCAACGCTCCCTGGGGAGTAGCCCTCGCCCCGCAGGACTTCGGCGCTGTCAGTCACACTCTCCTTATCGGTCAGTTCGCCGGTGGAGGCACCACCGAAGGCAGCGGAACCATCGCAATATATGACCTGGTCACCGGACAGTTCAAAGGCCTGTTGCAGGACGCCAACGGAAACACCATCGCTATCAACGGCCTCTGGGATATCAGCCCAGCCAACAACTCCGCAGCCGGCAGCTACGATCCCGCTGGCGCTCCCGGTTCCGAGCTTTACTTCACCGCAGGCCCCAACAAAGGCACCGGTGGCCTCTTCGGTTACCTCAAACCCGCTACCACGGACCTGACCGAAGGCAACGACCAGTAAGCGACTAACAAACTCAACCGGGTGGCGGCCCCATCCTTCGCAGTCTTATCGTGAAGGGTGGGTTCTTCATCGTTCGGAGTGTCGTCAAGCTGCTATCAAGACCGTGGTCAAATCCGCTTCAGCCAGAATGTTGTGCCTTTGGAGTGAACAACGATCGAGCTGGTTTTCTTGTCGCACATTAACCTTATCTCCTGATTGAAAGAACTGGCTTCTGATGGCGAACAGAAGACCTACAGACCTTAACGGAATCCCTCGTGAATCTTTACGCCAACTTTATGAGTCGTCTTTTAGGATCAGAGAATCATGAGTGGCTGCTCGCAACACTTTTCATTGAATGCTCAACCCAGCCGGAATGAGTACAGATGGGCGATCCCACTCTGCGGCCTCCCACGAAAAATCCCCTTTACCATATGAATGATCCAGATACTTACTTTGTTGTTCCGACGCACCGATTGCGCGATGTGAGTGAAACAATCCACGAGTATGATGAGCACTTCTGGCGAAATGGTCACTCTCCTCAAATGATCGTCTTTGACGATTCCACCCCCACGAATGTTGAGAAATACTTCACTCATCTCGATCAGATAAAAACCAGATCTGATCTCTTCTACGTTGGACCACGCCAAAAAGAAGAGTTCCTCGCCTACGTAAACTCCCGCCTGCGAAATAAGAGACTAGAGCCCCTGGTCAAGAATCTCTTCCGTCCCAGCTACGGTGGCAATCGAAACTACACCCTGATGTACTCCCTGGGTGGTCTGATGGTGAGTTCCGACGATGACATGCGCCCTTACTCCCTGATGGAGGACAGCCCGGAATCTCTTGAGAACAACGAGATCAGTCGGGGGCGGCTTCACAAGCTCGGCAAGAATGGTTATGTAAGAAAGTCGTTCGATATGATGTCCGCTTTCTTCGATGTTCTTGGGAAGCCCGTCTCGGAGGTTCCTGAAAACTACGAGCGGGGTGAACTCCTGATCGATACCGCCATGGATCTGGAGACGAACGCCTCCAAGGGACTTGCAGACAACAACACCATGATCCTGCAACGGGGAAAGGTTGCGGACGATGCGGTTGTAAAGATCGCACAGACGTTTCGTTCAGGGACGAACGATATCGATGCTATCGATTTTGTAGACATGTTCTTGAATGATGGCCAGCAGATCAATATCGACGATCTAAGAGACCTGTATGTTCTGGTAAATTTCCGCCCGGCTGTGACAAACAAGAACTGGCGAATGGACTGCGGGGTAGCCGGTTACGACAACACCTTTGGACTGCCACCCTTCTTCCCCACACGACTGCGTTTTGAAGATTACATCTATCGGCTATGGATACAGCAGGAGGGTATCGTGGCGGCCCATGTTGACGCCGCACAGCACCACACGAAGAGCAATTACATGCGCAACCCGCCAGCCTCCGAGGTACTTAACGAAGAGATAGCCAATTTACTCAAGAGAAAGATCAAAGCCTCTCTCTCGAATGTTGATGACCTTGGCATCAGCTTCGATTACACGGGAGAAGTGACCGCTTCCGATGCGGAAGAGATACTGGAGAAGATCACCAGCCTTCATCGGCGCGCTTTGCATGCAGCCGAGACAGCGAATAGCCAGGATCGCATCGACGCCCTCCGGCTCTTCGCAGCCAACCTTGACAAAGCGTTTTATGGATTCGAGCCGGATTTCTTTCAGCACAATCTTTTGCGCATCGTCGACGACGCGATCGCAGTTATCAAGGCGTCGATCGAGCTTTGGCCAACGCTGGTGGAGATCTGCTACTTCCAGAAGGTCCGCAATGGTCTCCCGATGCTTCATCTAGGTCGCGCATCACGATAGTTGAGGGTAAGGATGCGAATTGCACAGGTGGCACCACTCTTTGAAAGCGTACCCCCAAAGCTTTATGGAGGGACCGAACGGGTCGTCTCATGGCTTACTGAAGAACTGGTCGACCAAGGGCATGAAGTAACCCTATTCGCCAGCGCCGATTCGGAGACGAGGGCGAATCTCGTACCTGTATGTCAAAAGGCGCTTTGGCAAGATAAGGAGTGCCGCGAAACCTTGCCGCATCATGTGCACATGATGGAACTTGTCTTTAGGGATGTATCCCGGTTCGACATCATTCATTTCCACTGTGACTACATTCATCTTCCCATGGTCAGGCACTGCGCCTGTCCAACCGTGACTACGTTGCATGGTTTCGTCCACGGCCACGACCTGCGCGACCTGCTAGCGGATTACATTGACGTGCCATTCGTCTCTATCTCGAACGGTCAGCGAGCAGAGATTCCCGGAGCAAACTGGCAAGGTACCGTTTATCACGGTCTACCGGAGACGCTCCATGCATTCCGGGCGCAACCAGACGAATATTTTGCCTTTCTCGGGCGCATCTCTCCAGAAAAGGGGCTCGAACGCGCCGTCGAGGTCGCAAGACGCACTGGCATCCCATTAAAAGTAGCAGCAAAGATCTATGACGAAGACCGCAGCTACTTCCAGCAAGTCATTCAGCCCCTGCTGCACAAGAATGCGTCCTTCGTGGAGTTTATTGGAGAGGTTGGCGGAATAGAGAAGGACACATTCCTTGGAGAAGCAAAGGCGTTGCTGTTTCCAGTGGATTGGCCCGAGCCGTTCGGCGCCTTGTCATGATCGAGGCAATGGCCTGCGGTACGCCGGTCATCGCGTGGCGAAAGGGTTCAGTGCCGGAGATCGTGAGACATGGGCTGACGGGGTTTGTTGTTGACGATATTGAAAGTGCCGTCCGGTGCGTGCCCCAGCTTGGAGCGATCCGCCGGCAAGATTGCAGAGAGGTTTTCGAAGCTCATTTCCGCGCGGAAAGGATGGCGACCGACTATCTGCGCATATACCAAAGACTCACTCGGAATGCGGCTCATACTGTCAGAACTCATTCGGACGTAATAGAGGCAACGCAATGAAGGTGCTGGTCGGTTGCGATAGGGATGATTTGCGAAATTATCCAGAAACCAATATGCGAAAGCAAAATGATGACGCTCAGCATATCGTCAGTGCTGAGCGAACCGCCGACCGTGTCCGATCGCTCAAACACGGTGACACTTTCGCTGTGTTTGACCACTACGGAGATATTCGTCCGATTGAGGCCGGAGAGGAAGGTTTGTACTATGACGGGACTCGCTTCCTCTCATGCCTGAAACTGGATCTGAACGGATTCCGGCCGTTGCTTCTTGGGTCGACAGTGCGCGATGACAACGATCAACTTATCGTTACACTCACGAACCCAGATTGGTTTGTCGACGGCCAACTGCAACTTTCTGCAAACTCGCTTCACATCTCCAGGAAAACATTCCTCCTCGATTCGGTGTGCTACCTGGAGATTCAACTTGAGAATTATTCCTTTCAATCCGTTGATACGAATCTTTCAATCCATTTTGCTGCGGACTATAGGGACATTTACGAAGTGCGCGGAATGACCAGAAAAGGTCGTGGAAAGTACATGACACCGTGCGTTATAGAGAACAAAGTCTCCCTAAGCTACCTGGGGCTTGACATCGAGCGGCGAACGACGGCGATCACATTCACACCTCACCCGGCCGAGATAAGCGAGTCTCGCGCAGACTTTCGGATATCCCTTCTCTCACGCGAAACCCAGAGAGTCCTTGTAACCGTGGCCTGCAAACGGGCGCGCCGCAGTTACATGCCACCTCTTAGGCTCAGTCAGGCCCGCGCCCGCGTAGCGATGGAGGTCGAACAGGACAAAGCCAGCTCATGTTACCTGCAATCGTCAAATGGACAGTTCAATGCTTGGGTCAATCGCTCCCTGTCCGATATTCATATGATGATCACGCCGCTTCCGACAGGGCCCTATCCCTATGCCGGTGTGCCGTGGTTCAACACACCTTTTGGCAGGGACGGGATCATCACCGCCTGGGAATGTCTCTGGATGCAACCTGATGTTGCAAAAGGAGTTCTCGCCTATCTCGCCACCACCCAGGCGGTGGACGTTATTCCAGAGCAGGACGCGGAACCGGGAAAGATAGTCCATGAGACGCGCAGTGGAGAGATGGCGGCGCTCAAAGAGATGCCTTTCGGGCGTTACTACGGCAGCGCTGATGCGACGCCGCTGTTCGTGGCCCTCGTGGGTGCCTACTATGAACGCACCGGCGATATCGCTTTTGTTAAGACCGTTTGGCCCAATATTCTTTCTGCCCTGGAGTGGATGACAACATTCGGCGACAAGGATGGGGATGGTTTTCTGGAATACGAACGCCATTGTGACACGGGGCTGATTCATCAAGGATGGAAGGATTCGGATGATGCGGTCTTCCATCACGACGGCACGCCTGCGCAAGGTGCGATTGCGATGTGTGAGGTCCAAGGATATGCCTATGCTGCCTACAAGGCCGCTGGCATGCTGGCGGAGGTTCTCGGACACAGTACCGAAGCAAGCCTATTCGTAAGACGGGCTGAGACCCTTCGCTCAATCTTCAATGAGTCATTCTGGTGTGAAGAGCTCTCAACTTACGCAATGGCACTCGACGGAGAGAAGCGACGCTGCTGTGTCGTTAGTTCCAATGCGGGACATTCTCTCTTTGCAGGGATCGCCACTCAGGAACGCGCGGAACGTGTCGCTCAAACATTGCTTGCGGTCGAATCCTACTCTGGCTGGGGCATTAGAACGATCTCAAGTGCAGAATCGCGATTCAATCCGATGGCTTATCACAATGGGAGTGTGTGGCCGCATGATAATGCTCTCATCGCACATGGCATGGCTAGATACGAGCTTACACAGCAGGCCAACCTTGTTTTTAGCGGCATGTTTGACGCAGCGATATATTTCGATCTACACCGTATGCCCGAGCTTTTTTGCGGGTTCTCGAAAGAGGACGGGGAAGGGCCGGTGCTCTATCCCGTTGCCTGTGCGCCACAGTCCTGGTCGGCGGCTTCAATGTTCCTCCTTTTCCAGGCGTGCCTGGGAATTCAGGTGGATGGCATAGGAAAACAGGTAAAACTTGTCCGGCCTACATTACCCGATTTTTTGAATGAGGTCCGCATCATCAACTTACAGATCGGCGACTCTTCACTCGACATACATGTCATGAAACAAAGAGACAGTGTTGAGGTAACAGTGAAGAACGCCAGAAATGGCCCCTCTGTTCTATGCTCATGAGCTGAGCGGCCAATATAGCCCAAGATATAGTCATCTGCACCAGCGTCTCCTTCAGAACTCGATTATTGCCTGTCCACTGCTGTCCGCGTTCACTCTTGGGGTAGGAATAATCCGCCATTACGAAATCTGGCGTTTAAATTTGAGAGAAACAGGATTCAGTCTCAGCAGGCCAACCGCGGACAGCGTGATTCAATTTCCGGATCCTGTTCCGCCATGCCGATTGCCCTTCGGATCAATGTCGGCGATTTCGCTCGCCGTCAGGACAATCACGGTCGCGAAAGCGAATCCACTACAAGAAATATGTAATTTATCCGGTCACTCAAGGTTGCTACTATCACTCAGTGGCGGAGCCCAAATTATCTACGGCTGCATATGAATCCTGTTCGCGGTCGAATGCCGGAAGTCGCCCTCTTACTCGCTCGGAATTTGCAACTCTGAATGCTCTAAAGGAGATGACACCCGCAGACGGCACAATCTGCGGCGCGTCTCGCTAAAAGGGGAAATTATGAATCGTAATTCCACACCGTCCAGGCAGACGCCGGTTACTTCTCTTCAGATTGAGCGCGGATTATCTTGCCTGACTTTCCTCCTCTCGTTGTGCGTGGGATCGATAGGCCAGACTCAGAGCGAAGCACAAAGTTCGGTCCCAGGGCCGGCGATTCATGTCACGCATGTCCTAGGCTTTGAAGGTGCGCGGCATAACGCCACCGGAGAGTTAAGAATTCAGAGTCACGCTGTGCAATTTCAAAGGGATGGAAGTGCGACTGTCCAGGTGAACATAAGCTCCATTCAGGACATCTTTGTCGAGGATGAAGATAAGCAGGTAGGCGGCACGACCATGACGCTGGTCAAAACTGCAGCTCCTTATGGTGGAGGGCGGGTGGTGAGCCTCTTCGCACATAGAAAATATGACTTCCTCACAGTTGAATACCTTGATAACAACGGTGGTTTTCACGGTGCCATATTCCAACTGGACAAAGGGCAAGGGCAAACCTTCAAGAAGGACCTCGTCGCCAACGGCGCGCACGTCCCGTCCCTGGACGATCGAGCCACCACGCAAAGCACTCCCGAGGTCAGACATGAAAACAAATAGAGACTCTTCCCTTGTCGCAACGAAGACCACGTTTAGACCGCCCGCCTTCTACCGGCCAAACAAGCAGCGCGGAGTACTTGCGGCTCTCCTCCTGTTGCTCGGCGCGTTGCAGCTTCAGCTATTCGTCTCAACTGCGCTTGCGAAATCCTCCACAGTTGAAAAAGCCGGAGGCGCCCAGCCATGGAGCGTGCAGGTCGATCGAGTGGATCCCGGCGACGTCGGCCTTGATCCATCCTTCGGAGCCGCCATCTATGAGAATCTCCTGGAAGAACTAGCCAAAACTAAGCAGTTCAAACAGTTGTTCCGCAGCGGGGATCGCAACGCGAACGATGTTCCCAGTCTCTTGATTCTGAAGACAACAGTGCAAAAATATACGCCGGGCAGCGAAACTCGACGGGCTGTCACGACCGTGAATGGAGCGACCAAACTGAACGTTCGCATTCAGTTGGCCACACGTGAGGGCCACGTCGTGCTGGAGAATGTTGTCGATGGCAATGTCCGGTTTATCGGGGGCAATTTGCGTGCTACCCACAACCTGGCACACAATGTGGCACTGACTTTGAAACGATCAACCCTACCAGAGCAGGCCGAACTGATCCCCGAACAGGAAACAGGAAAGATGTCAAAGTAGAACCAGTCGCAAGGGTCGCGAGATCCCCGGCCATTCCAATCGACTTGAACCAGGAGGAGGAAACAGTAACGCCCCTAGTGCTACGCTTTCGAAATGATGAGAGCGTGTTGTTTGCTATTGACGATCCGGTTCAGAGGCCTCCCAAGATTGGCACGCGGACTGATCAGATCACCTGAAAGAACTGTTGTCCGCTGACGAGCGGAAAGGCTCGCGAACGCCTTTGTCGCGAGATACCATGGTGAAAAAAGTTTTCTTCCCTGACCGATAACTGAGACGATCATGACACGCACGGAAATTCTGCAACGACTGCAAACGATCAAAGACAAAGGAACTCAAGCTCTGAAGCTGCTTGAGTCGAAGCCCCTCTCTGTTGAGGCGCAGGCTGAAATTCGGAGCCTGGCCCAATGGATCAAGGACGAGTTGCACAACGAATATGACCGCATGTCACCCGAGCGAGCGCAGAGGAAAATGTCGATGTTCGAACTCACCATCTATTCGCCAACTATCGAAGAGACCTGGAAGACAAGCGGCATCAGCCGTTTGAAGATCGACGGTGTTCTCGATCAAAAATGGCAAGAGCCACTAGAGGGTGTAGTTTATAACGCCGGGAAATACCTATCCTGACGAACTTTGCAGAGGATCTATCGCCTGAAAGAATGTGTCCGGCAAGCATCTATTGCAACGGAAGGAGTACTCTTTGGCTGAGGAATTTCCAATGCTAAAGGAAGTAGCGACAGGCGTCCTGATTTTCGCCGCTATCGCTTACGTGGGCTTTTGGAGCATACGCCACAAAATATTCTGGTAGCTGCAGAAATTGAAATCGTATATTCAATGGGCCAAGACAGCTTCAATTCGATATGGATGAAGACCGAGCCCGGTAAGGACTTCGATCCTCCGGCATGTGAAACCGGTATGATGCTGCGGACCCAACTCTCGTTAGGTTCTTCCCAGATATCCCCGAAGGGGCGACCGGGCCGCAGGCGAAGACCTTCTACGACCACGTCAATCGCTGCCCCAAATACAACGAGTATTACGACCCATCTGCTCGTCGAGGGTGAATGGCGGCTCTGCAGGCTGGAAGAGATGAGGATGTTCGCCGCGTGCCAGTTGCCGGAGACGTTTGCCATCCTGTCCCATACGAGCGCTCAGCTCTTTTTCGGGAAGAGCTGCCAGATTACCCAACGTTCGAATGCCCCATAGAGCGAACGTTTCTGTCTGGATATCCGTAAGATCGAGAACAGTCAATGGCAGGCCGGATAAGGCTTCGGCCTTACTCTGCGAAGAAATGATCTGAATAGCTGAACGTGCCATCGGACCCTTTGCCAGGCAGGCTGCTGTATGAAAGTTGTCGCTGACGACGACTCGCGCTGATATGCCGAGCGACCTAACACGCTGGAGCAGGCTCTGCGCCAGCAGTTCAGGAGGTCCAAACAAACTCTTTGTGCCGGCGATATCGATGCCGCAGAGTAGAGCTGCATCTTCCTTGTGATCTTCTATCCTCGGTGAAAACGCACCTGCGCATTCGAGGAGTATCGACCTTGTGACCGTCTCCGTTTGAACCGAACGCGACAGAACTACCGGCTCCGAGAACGTCTCGACTTCGACTCGGGTCATGCCGCGAGCCAGGCCCGCAAGCCGCGCCTTTGTATTCAGAGAGCAGACATATTGCGACGGTGCTTCACCCTCTATGACCACACAAGGCTTACTGTGCAGCTCTGGGCGAAGCCGTAAAAGCGATTGCGCTGGAAATTCTTTCGCATAGAGACACGCATAGAGTTCCGTTGGCTTTGTCATCGTGCACCTGACCATGCGGTTCGACACTGCCAGGTAGCTCCGCTGGCGTTCTGCGGTGGCTTACGCAATGGAACAACATTGCCTGTGTTCGGCGCGAAACGTCGCCGTGTGACCTCAACATGAGGTTGTATTCCTGTAAATACGGTGGCTTCATCGCCGATCGCTTCCGCAGGCTGGAGGTGAAGAAGTAGTTCGGCGCTACTCTTTGCACACGCATACTGCGTGAGGAGAAGAACGCTTGATTGCGTTCGCTCCGCTGCCGCTCGATAGCGAAACCAGGTCGAGAGCTGGATGCGTGAGACAAACTCCGGGGCGAGACTTGCCATATCCAGCACGACTGCACTAAAGCCGCCGCCCTGTAAAAGCAGGTCTGCGGTTCCCAATGCCTGTTCAATGCGTGCCCATGGTTTAGAGGTTGGAGAGTAACGTCGAGAAGCGACGACTGCTGGTTCATCGCTTGCGATAAAGCTCGGCCCTTCTTCTCTCACCCTCCGTTGCGGCTCTGCACAACGCGGCGCGAAGGATTGTGGATTGAGCAAACCACTCACGGCACCGGACAACCCCTTTGCTTCGCAACGGGGATGCGAACCAAATCCTCCACCGTGCAAACCTTGCTTTGCAGGACGCGGAACGAGGTACTTGTCTGGTAAAACGAAGTTGCGCGTCGGGCGTTTCACTGTCTCCCGTACTCCACCACAGCGGACCCATAAGAGCCGCGCAAGATCGACTCCCGCTGCAGCGGCGGACACCGGGTCAAAGTTATTCGAAGCGTCGATCCAGGCGCAGACCTTGGATGTCTGGGTCAGGTGCGCCACAAACGAAAGAGCAATGTCTGTCCGACCTGAACACTCTGGCCCGACCAACTCGCTTACGGCCCCAATGGGTAGGCCGCCTTGCAGGAGATTGTCCAGGTCTTCAATGCCAGTTTCTGCCACCGGCCGGATCATCTTTGGTGCCGGAGTCAGTGCGGACGGGATCTTATGGGCAAGCGCTACTTCGATCTGGGTCCGGATTGTGGAGGTGGAGGGCATGAGGGTAAGTATTCGCTTTATATTCGCCTATGCCTACCTATGGACGTCACCCGTTCCTGCCCTGGTAGCAGTGCAGGCCGCTAGCTAACTAATTGATGTAAAAGGAGAAAATCTTTTTGACGAAGAACGTGGAAAGGCTTCCAAGTCATCGTTGTCTTACTTGTCGAGAGCGCAGGAGACGTCATCCACCCGGGTGAAGAACTTTGTGCTGACTCACATCATCCCCGTCTTCGCTCTTTAGACTCCGGAAGACAATCGCCGATACGACAGTCAGTATTCCAAGCGCTATGAGAGCCTTATGGATCCCTTGGATCATTTCGGTTGGATTTGAGTGGTTACGGGGAATAAAAAATGCTGTGGTTAGTCCTGCTGCCGCTACGCCGAAGCTGATCGACATCTGCTGCATGGTGCTTGCGATGGAACTCGCACTGCTGGTGTCCTTCTCCGTAATGTCGGCGTAGACGAGCGTATTCATGCTCGTGTATTGCAATGACGTGAATGCTCCATACAGAAAAGCCTGCAATACGATAACCCAAACGGGTGTGCGGATACCGATAGTCGCAAACACCATCAAAAGAATGCCGAGAATCACAGTATTGGAGATGAGTACGCCACGATATCCGACGCGGCTCAGAAGCCGTGGCATGATCGTTTTCATACTCATTGCGGCAATCGCCTGGGGCATGACAAGCAGACCGGATTGAATCGGAGTGAAACCGAGTCCGACCTGATAAAGGAGTGGGAGGAGGAATGGAACTCCACCTATACCCAGACGAGTGAAGAAGCTGCCGCTTACCGCGGTCCGGAAGGTACGAATGCTGAATAATCTCAGCTGCAACAAAGGGAACGGAAGTTTGTTGGCATGGATTCCATACCCCGCAAGCAAAGCAAGAGATAGCGCAAGTAGCCCTGACATCTCCCGTGAACTCAAAGTGTGCTCGCCGAATATCTCCAGCACATAAGAAAGTAAGGCGATTCCTGAACCGAACAGGATGAGCCCGACGACATCGAGAGGATGGGTTTTCTCTTCGCGGTAGTCGGGCAAATGAATATAGACAAGGATCAAGCCTGCTAGTCCAATGGGAATATTGAGGAAGAAGATGAAGCGCCAATGAAGGTACCCGACAATGAGTCCTCCGGCGATGGGTCCGAGCATGGGAGCAACTAAAGCTGGGATGGAAACAAAGCTCATGGTGCGCAAAAGTTCTGACTTGGCGAATGTTCGGACCAGGGTAAGGCGACCAACCGGTACCATCATGGCCCCGCCACAACCTTGCAGGATGCGACACGCTACCAGGAGATGGATGTTGCCCGATATTCCGCAAAGAAGGGAGCCCAGGGTAAACAGACCGATTGCCGATGCGAATACTCGCCGGGTTCCGAACCGGTCAGCCATCCAGCCGCTGATTGGAATGAAGACCGCCAGACTCAGTGTGTAGCTCGCCAATACCGCCTTCATGCTAAGCGGGGAAACGCCGAGGGCTGCGGAAATGGCGGGCACTGCCGTATTCAGAATCGTGGTGTCCAGCGACTCCATGAAAAAGGCGACTGCAACGAGCCAGGGTAAGAGGCGTTTGGCAGCGTCTGTTGGACCGGATGAAGACGGAGGAGCAATCACGGGGCCGGGTGTATTCATATGGACAGAGACTTCGCGAAGCTATCGACTACAAACATGCTACACATCTATGCGAGACGAATTCTCCCACACCCCATTGGAAAACATCGGTACAGTTCAACGTGTCCTCCACTCAAAACCGGTATCAAACAGAACGGGAAATCAAATCGGTCTGAAGCATCGAGCGGCTTTGATTGTCATAGGTCGCCGGGCATCACAATACCTCATGGATATTTCATGGATCGACTGGCTGTAGTTTTCCCACACCGCACGGCTCGAGCAGGGTCGGCCACGCAATCTTCTGTGCGCCTAGACGTTCACGAGTTCGTTTGAGCACTTCATCAACATTGTCGCTGGTCGAGTCTAGAAGGGTAGCGCTGCGTTCACTGGAGTACTGAAACACCTCGCGCAGCACATATACTTCCCACTCCAGAGACTGTAACACCGGCTCACTCCGTGTGACTGGAAAGCCTCTGCTTCGCCATTCCTGAAGACCCCCAGCGAGAACCCAGACATGTTGGCAGCCATTTCGTCGCAATGTCCAGGCTGTGCGGATGCTCACGTGTTCGTCGGGAGTTGAACAGTAGACGACTACGGCTTGTTTAGTTTCTGAATCCAACGTCCGATATTGGTCTGCCAGCTGGTCGAACTGATGACGGTCGCACCGAATCGCACCGGGAATGGCTATTGGCCACTGGGCATTCCGCGCGCATCTTTGCAGATCGAGAATCACTATACTTTCACCGGCGATAAGCTTGCACGCTAGCTGATCGGCGGTTATCTGCGATATGCGGCAGGCACTGAGCAGGCGATAATGACGGATCAGTCTACGGATGACGAAAACGCCAAGCAATACCACGCTCGTCCACACCGTCGCAACACCGATCTGCTTCGAATATGCCGCGACGCGATTTAGTTGGATCCTGAAGATATATCCCAGCGCTACGTAGACGGACGTCCAGAGAGCCGCTCCGAAAGCATCGAACAGGAGAAATGATGAAGGCTTTATTCGATAGAAACCCGACGCAGGGGCTGCTAGAGCGTCCAGCCCCAACATGAACTTTGAGAAAAGAAGCACCTTCGCTCCGTGACGGGCGAATACTTCAGCCAATCTATCTATCTGGGAATGTTGGTTCCTCGTTGCCTTGCGAATAAAATGGAGCGCTTTGCCGCCGTGTCGTTTGCCAACCTCATACCAGGCCAGATCGGCAACAACAAATGCCAAGACCGAGAACGCGATAATTTCAATGACACTCATTTTGCCAAAGCCAGCAAGCGCGCCAGCGGCGAGCACAAATAGATTGGCAGGTATGGGCAGACAGGCCTGGCGGCCCAGGACACAAAGGAACAGCAGCCAATATCCATGCATTGTTAAGAGCCGAACGATTTCATTCATGGGTGCTCCCCGTGCGGGCGCAACGTTAGGACAGAATTGCCAATCACAGTCTTACCGCTACCCCGTTGGGGTGCCCGAAGATTCATGACCGCGACGGTACCCTCCCGGGAGTACACGATCCGCGCACCGTGCATTTGCGTCACGTTGCGACCGAAGAGCGCGACGCGATCGTAGTTGCCGTAACTTGGTATGGGACACTCAATGTAAGATTGCGGAACTCAAACCCGGAACAAGCGCCATTCACATCCTCCGCCGTACCGCCAACGATTCCAACATTGGACTCTGAGGCTCCTGTGTCCTGGGCACCCTCCCGAAGGACCGTGGTTAGCGAAATCGCCGGGATGCATCCTCCCCGGGTAGCCCTGTTCCATCTGGCCGTTGCTGGCGACTTAAAAGTCAACACACTCATGAATCCTCGTCGGAGAAAGCCCGCTCGAGAATCGTAAACAGCGACGCACACAATTCCAATTACATCTTCCAACTAGATAAACACCCAAGCCAAGTCCATCTGGCAATGGAGGCTCGCCTCCAACCGTAGGCGGCATCGTAAGTGTCGACCTCGTGAAATGTTCGTTACAAAAGTGAGGTACACGCTTTTTCTCGTTTAACGGTTTAGCCAGTCGCCCTCCTTTTGATTGCGAGTTTGCCTATGTGCGACGTCGCGATGTCAGTATTCATCGATCGCATTTCGCTCGTTTGCTCCAACCGCCAAAAACTGGTCTCATTGCTCCAGCACGAGGCCTTGATGAAACAAAAACTCATTCGCGCCACCGAATTGGCAGAGTTCGTCTACTGCTCGAAAGCATGGCATCTGAAGTACCTCGATGGTGCCGAGGTATCGCCTATGGCTCGCGAACTGCAAGCCGAGGCAAGTGCATGGCATATCGAGCAGGGTAAATCGCTCGCTCGTGGTGACAGCTATCGATGGGCAGGTTTTGCCGCGCTCATGCTGGCGATTATTCTCATTGTGTTCTGTTGGCTGGGGTGGGCGAAATGACAGTGCTTCTGATGGCCTCGACAGCGATTGTGCTGGCTCTCCTGTTCTTTTAGTTGAGCGAGCGGTCCCGTAAGAGGACCGGAATACCGGCTGGCGAGGTGTTCTGTCAGGATCTCGCCGGACAGCCATTCGCAGCCCATGATCTGCGGTCTCTGGAGCTGGGTATCTCCGGAAAACCAGACTGCCTCATCCGAACGGCAGATGGGATTGTGCCGGTCGAATTGAAAAAATCGAAGCGGCCACCGGCGCGAGGCGAGGTCTATCCCAACCACATGATTCAGAACCTGGCCTATTGTGCCCTCGTTGAAGAACAGCTGAAGGAACCGGTTCCGTATGGCCTGGTCAGGTCAGCAAGTTCGACGTGTGGAGTTTACAGACTCCAATCGAAAATGGCTCATGAACACGATTGCGGCAGTTCAAGAAGCTCGCCTGGCAAAGCAGGCGGAACGCAATCACAACCAACGCGGCCGCTACTCTGGATGCGGCGTGCGCGAGATGTGCGATCAAGCTCTGCGTTGAAAGTCTTCATCGGGGTCTAAGTATTCACCACGATCAAACGCACTATTCTCACGCTTGCTTTCGCGGGTCCGCAGCAATTCCGCATACTTCGGAGCAAACACGTACTCCTCCAGGAACCGTATCCGTTGCGGTGGCCAGCGGCGAGTAATCAAAAGGTTCCGGTGTTCCTTGCAGAACTTCTGCAGAGACTCAAACTCTATCGAATATGTGGGTCTGCCCGTGCGCGTTTGCTCACGCTTTGCCTTGAGAAGCCCCTGTTCGATCCAGCTCATGACTTTGCTGTATCGCACACCGAAATGTGCGCAGATCTGGCGCAGGCTGAATAGGTCTTTGCCATAGTGTGTGTAGCCCCTCCGGTGGATCAGGTTGTACAGCGACTTGGCTTCACAGTGGAAGCGTTGGGAAGCGGCCCGTACACCGTGCTCCGACACATATTCGATGATCGATTCAACGGTAGTCGGATCGAACGTCCGTCTGGACCCTGACCCAGGTCTCTCGACGCCGTGTTTCTTCAAGAACCGCCAGCAAGCAGCTTTGTCGTAACCGGTCAGAGCTATCAGTTCTTCGCATAGCCGGACCGGATGCTGCTTCTTCTGCGCGATGTTCACAGCCTCCTCGGGCCACAGGTACCTTCTGGGCTTCCTGGGAGGCACATCTTTTGTAGCCATACCGCACCTCAGTCTTCCATATACACACAACCAGCCAGAAAAGAAGAGGGGTATAGAGATTTTTTACTACGTATTTCTTGTGATTCCGCTGAGAGCCGGCCCAGTGGTCAGGTAGGAACGCTGGCGTCGCCTGTTCGTCCCATACTGATATAAGGCATTTTTCAATGGCGTTTGGATCATTTGCGCAAAGAAAAATTTCATTTTTCAGCAGCTCGATAAGTCTCGGTCATTGTTACAATCCATTGACGTATTGCTGTAACTTGCTGAGCTGTTTATTCCGTCGCAGAGGGCTCTAATGGACTCAAGGTTGCCTCTCCCCTCCAGTGAGTACTGGTATCTGGGCTCCCCGAATCCGGCCGTGGACGAGTTGTTTCGTCGACTTTGTCGTTTAGCCTGGCCGTACGCTCTTTATTGCGCTACTCGTTATCTGCACGATATTCACGCGGCGTACGACCTGATGAACGCAGCGGTTTCGAATACCGAGCAATACTATGAGCGTTTCCAGGGCGAGCGAACACCCACCCAGCTCTTCTACAAAATCGTGAGTGTCCTGAAAAGGCTCTCCAAACAACGTGTCCGGAACAACCGCGAAATATTTTGTGGTTCCCTCGACGACCTCGAGATCCTGGCAACTGCACTTTCCTCCCAATCTGAAGCAGATCAGACGGCGTACAGTGGTCAGGTGCTCGGACGCATGAGCGAACGCTCGAGGAAAATTACTTATTGGCGGCTGGCCGGGCACAGTTGGCGGCAGATCGCGGACGCTCTGGACGCCAGTCATGCAACGGTTCGACGGTCCTACCAGAAAGAGCTTCGTGGACTTTTGGTCCCCTCTTCTGATAGGCCTAGCTCTGATGAGCGAGAGGACAGTGATCAAGAAAAAATTAAACTCTGAAGAATGGTTCCTTAGACAGGTTGAATCCTATACCCGTAGACAGCCAAGTGGAGACAAGACTCCGGAGTGTGTTGACGATGCCTTTCTGAAATCCTATGCAGAACATCCCACGAATGTTTCTCTTTCCGATCGGCGTGTAGATCATGTCACATCCTGCAACTACTGTCTGGGGCGCCTGCTTCAATTCCGCGCAACTCGTCCGGCCCGGGCTTCTCTGAGCTTTCGCTACGCTGCTGTGGCGGCGATGGGACTGGTATGTTTGCTGGTCGGGTTTGTTGTCGCCAATGCCTGGAACCGGAAACATCCGGCAGTTGTGCAGGTTCAGTCGGCCGAGCTTCATCGTACCCTTGACCTTTCGCAGTATGGAACCTACCGCGGGGACCAGCCAGCGAGCAACCCTCCACTCCATCTTCCCGCCGCGCTCGTAAACCTGGAACTTGTCCTTCCTCGTCTAAGCCCACCTGGTGCCTACTCCATCATGGTTGCAGCCGCTGGGAACGGCCACAATCGCGTGGCGTGCGCAACAGCGACCGCGGTAGGATCCGATCCACGGACTGTGGTCGCCGTGTCTCTCGACCTCCGAAGCGCAGCACCGGGCAACTACGTCTTGTCGACTCAACTCCAGGGGGAAGACGCCCCTTACACCTATCCCCTGCAAATCGAATAAGGTGCGTCGGAAGTTCACAGAAGCGGTTGCTGGCTGATACGGCCAATCTAATATTGGAAGCACGCCTTGCGAGCGCTTGTCAGGGATAACGAGTCAGCTGCGGTGTGACGCGCGGCTTCATCTGCGTCGCCCCACCGGTGTCGTTGATTACGTTATCGATTGAGCCGAGATTTCCCAGCGCCACTGTGATCATGTGGTGGAAGCGCACGCCAGGAGTGCTGGGAACCTCGATGGCCCGGGTGAGTCTGACGTCCGGATGGCGAAAGACGCTATAGACGCCCAGCCCAAAGGCCTCGTGGCTCGTGACGTTTTCGGCGACCTTGTAGGAGGCCCATCCATTCACGTTCGGCGCACTGGTGAATTTGGCCTGCGTGGGAGGATCGTAGGGGATCTCGGACTGGTAGAAGTAGGTGCGCCCACTGTTGCCCTTCCAGAGAACCTGAAACTCCTGGTAGTGCTCGACAAAGAGCCCGTACGCGGTGACGTCGTCGCCTGCAACAACCATGCCGTTGGCCGCGGTGTTATTCTCCCAGCCGACTCCGGTGCCATGGTCGGCGCGCCAGATCCAGGTGTGGTCGACGAGGACATCGCTGGAGTTGATGGCGAGACTCACCTTTGCTCTGCCGATTCCGGCGCCGCCGACGCGGAAGAAGACATCGGCGAGCAACGTCGGGTTACTGGAGTGACGGGCTTTGCTCCCGTCGGGCCCGGCTTCGAGGAGCACAGGAGATTCAGTCTCGCCCGCATCGAAGAGGAGGCCTTCGACGGTGACGCCGTCGACATCGGCCACCTTCATCGCGACCGTGCCCTGAATGGGCTTGAGGGTCGCGAACCCGAGACCCATCACGATCGTGTTGGGTCGGGTGACCTCGATGGGTGAGGTCAGTTCGTAGATGCCGGGCGTGAGCAGCAAATGGTTGCCTTTTGCCAGCTCCGCATTGATGGTCGTGGCGGAGTCGCCGGGCTTCGCGATGTAGAACTTCGCGAGAGGGATGGTCTGGCCAGCGGTCGCGCCTGCGTGCCAGGTGACACCCGCGCTGTTCTTCGCAAGATCCGGAACGCGAACGCCATAGTTGCCCTTCGCATCAACGGTGAGGAAGGGCTTTTCGCGTATGACGGGCGTCTTCTCGACCCGGGTGAAAGGAGGGTCGGGCCACTCGCCCGCGGGAGCCTGCGGGACACCGACGAAGACCATGTTCCAGTTATGACCCGTCCAGCTTCCCCACTCACTGTTGCGGGAGATCCACTGCTGCTGGGTTCCTGAGTTCACCCTACCGTCAACGATGGAGTCAGACATCCAGCCGCCGCTCGCCCAGCCCTTGTTCTGGTTGAGGACGATGTCGCCTCGGATGTGCATACGGCGGAAAGAGACAGCCTGCGAGACGGCCCAAAGCATCTTCCCGTTGGCTGGCGTGACAGAGAGTCCCCCGATAGCCTTCCAGAAGGTGGTCGTGGCGTTGTCGTTGCGGGAAGCCGCCTCGGAGCGGACATTGCCGGTGATGTGCGTCGCATCGGGTGTGGCTCCGAGGCCCAGGACCTCGGTATAGAAGCCGATGGGGATGTCGACTTTATATTCGCCGGGGAGAAAGAGGAAGGCGTTGCGCTCGTTGCCGAACTGGTTGTGCTGCTGGACGGCATAGACCTTGTCGATCTGGGACTGAATCTCGGCCGCTGGTGTCGCGACCGAGAAGACGGCGACGTTCGGGCCGAAATCGGGAGTTTTTGCCTTGCTGGCGGCCTGTGCGGCGGTTGTTGCAAGGAGGAGGGCGATCAACATCTGAGTATGGGGCGAAATCTTCACGTGGTTCTCCGACGATAAGAATATGGTTAGATTTTTACCTGGTCCGATTTCGTCGCTCGATCAAAAAAGTCTTAGGAGCGTAGCAATGATTTGTTGATACGCCCTAGATGGTCTTCGTCATATATCTCCGAACTTTATCGAGTCAGAGTCATCTCGATGAGTTCAATGGAGTATTTCAATTGCGGGTCGTCTTCATCAGGCGCCTATTTTTCTCCAAGCAGGCGGGGATCGAAATAACAAGGAAACGGCCCGTCGATCTTGATGTGCTTGAAGTCAGGATGCCGTGGGTTAAGGATGTAATTTCGTTCTTCCGGCACGACGGCACTTGGAACGGATAAGACAGCGGACGATGCGCTCATCACCCAGTTGTCTCCTATTTCCTGAGTGTCACCGGTGGGAGGTTCGACGTCCCAGTTTCGAGGAAGGTTACGGGCTGCAAGTTCCTGGACTAGAGATTCGTCGAATTTGACCGAATAGAGTTCGTAGTCCTTGGGCCTTCTTAGATGGACAAGGATCTCAAGCATTGCCAGTGATCGGTGCTCAGCCGTATATATCGCGGAAACACCCTGGCTATTCCATCGACCTCCATAGACTCTTGCACCTTCGCCGGTAAACGCTGTCGCCCGATAGATTTTTCGGTCAATGCGCCAGGCTTCTATCAAGAGAACACTCCGTGCTCAATCCGGCCAATCAGATTCCGAACTTCTCGTGCTCCATAATCAGTACGAGCGTAGTCAATTGGTCGGGAATTATTCAGACCGCGCACGGGTGAAAGCAGCCATTCACGCGCATCAGCTTTATCCCCATTGAAGAGGTCAAGCGTTGCATCATAAATTTCTGACAGCCGGAGTAGGCGTTCGGACTCATTTTCGTCCAATCCACCTACTTCTTTGCGCCTAGCCAGAGTCCGAACAGGAATACCGAGGTACTGTGCGAGTTGCAGCTGCGTAAAGCCCGATTCCTGCAGAAAGCTTTCCACCGCGGACCAGCGCAGACCCGAGGTGATCACCTTGAGCAAGGTGGGGATCTCCATTCGCTTGAGTCCCAGGCTTCTTCCTGGCTGGATTCGCGTAGCCTTGGATGGGCTCGAGGACGGAACAAACTGCGCAACGGGTTTGCGAGCTATCGTAGCCATACTCATAATGTACTCCATAATAATGCCAGTTTGGCATTTTATTTATGCAAATATGGCATCCCTGGGCTAAAACGCATTGGCCGCTCCGGCATGTCTCTCTGAGACTCTATCGAGTCAGTGACTTCTCGAGAAGTTCAATGGAGTGTTTCAATTGCGGGTCGTTGCCCCGACGAGCTTCGCGCCAATCGAACGCAACACTTTCGTCAGGCTCGATCGGCATGCCTTCAAGAACGGATCCTTTCCATGTGTAGTACGCTCCCGTAGGAAAAGCTAAGCGGTAGCCATGCCCGACCTTTGCGGAAGTGGCTGATAGAAGCCGACCCGCCGTCTTTTCCCCGACGATAGTAGCGAGCGAGTTTTCTCGTGCAAAGGCAACAATCATTTCAGCGGCGCTGGCGGTGTGCCTGTCGACCAGGAGAACGACCCTTCCATGGAAAGGCTTATCTCCCAGCCCTTCGGTCTCAAGGACGATGGGAGTCTTTTTCACGAGCGTAGACGCATAGCGCAGCGCGAGCAGCCAAAGCCTGTTCTTCGAAGCTGGAATCCTGTTGAAGCGCCGGAAACTGTTCTTTGTGCCTGCAACATTTTGTTGAGCGGACTTCCTATCTGTCGCGAACCCCACCGGAATCTGTTTGGGAGTCAGCAGACTCATCACGCGCAGTGCTCCAATTCCACCACCTGTGTTACCGCGAAGATCGATAATCAGGTGTTCAACATTGCCCAACTGCTCCACCTGGCTCGATATCTCATTGGCAACTTCCACCCCGACCATTCCTGGGAACATGGCCACCTTCAGATAGCCGATGCCGTCTCGCAGACGATTGCCGACAACAAGCTTTGGCTCGACGTAATGCAGTTTCTTGCCTCTGGGTCGAGCGACCGTGACGCTCCTGGTACGCTGTTTGCCTTCGGCGGTCAGGACGGTGAGTTCTGTCGTTTCCCCCATGGGGAAAGTGGGGTGCGTCGGAGGAATGATCTCCTCCGCGCCAACACGTAACAGAATGTCACCCGGCTCGATTGCAGCCAACGACGCTGCACCTCCCGGATGTACATCCTGGAAGATCCAGCGACGACCTTTATCAGTGTCGTCCGCGAGGTAGGTAGCGCTAAGAGCAGCCCGGCTTGAGGCTCGCCGTGCCGATCCGTGAAAGAACCCGACGTGCGAAGTCTTCAATTCCTCGAGCAATCGTGTAACGGCTTCTTCAAAAGCAGCCGCCGTAGATGCGTTGATAATCGTCGGCCGATGCCGCGCGATCGCGTCCTTCCAGCCATTGTCGAGCTTTTCCGGTTGATAGAACTTTTCGTCCAGGACTTTCAGTACGCGGTTGAGAACTGCCTCTTTCCGCTCTGGTGTCAGATCCTGCGTTTTGGTCATAATGGCCGTCTACCTGTTTGTTGAAGTATGCCTAGCCCCTGCGCAACGTGTGGGGATGAAGGAGTGTTCGATCCCTCAAAGACTAAATTGTCGGGATCGCCGACCAACTCGAAGCTTGCCCAGAAGTAGGGACTGAAACCAGCCTGAGCAGCTCGATTTGTGCATCGCGAAGGGCCTGAGCTTTGCTCTCCGTTTTCAGGTTGGCGTAGAAGTTCGTCATCAGACGAGTTGTGGAATGATCTTCCAGTTCCCACAAGGTTGACACAACGCTGCGCGCTCCCCCATCGATGAATGCGGTTACGAGGTTGTTGATGCCTGCCGCTCCCACGGGACCAACCCCGGTATCGCAGGCCGAGAGCGTAACAGGCTGGCACTGAGCCGCATTCGCCGGATCTCACGCACTTGCAGCAACCCATCGTTCGGCCCATTCTTCTCTGGCGCGAACACCAAAGCTGACCGATCCGGGTAGATGGGATCGACATACCCATGGAGTGCCAGGTGGAGCACTTGATATTGCTCAAGTGGCAGTTCTTTGAACCGTGTCTCTGTCGCCTCAGCACCGAGCAGAATTGTGCTTGGCTTAGGGAGATCGGCTCCCGCAGTCTCCACCTCTTTCCTGCTCTCTGGGAGCGGCACGAATTCACAGTGTTGCCCATCTATTAGTGCGCTGAAGGGTAACAGGTGCAGTTCGCCATCCGGTACCAGAATGACCTCATTGTTTTGCTTATAGGCCGGTAGTCCCCAAGCAACTGTTGAAACAGTTTCTGTCCAATGGCCGCGTCAGGCTTTCGTTGCGTGACGCTAGAGCGATAGTCCCGGGCCTCTTGTTCGAGAGCCTGTTTTGGCGGCAGTACGTACCGGTTGACTGCTGTACGAGTGATGGACAGTGCGTAGGATCGGGGATCGTCGAGAACGTATTCGACGACAAGCTGTTGGGGGCCAAGATCTGCTTGCAGCTGCGCCAGGGACACAGGATCGACGGCCGTCGTGCCCTCCAGGAATCCAGAGGGCAATCGCCCTTCCGTCTCCCCGATCTGATCGACGATTGTGGCGCGCTGGGCTGGATCATCTGTATTCAGTAGGGCAAGATTCAAACGGCCAATTTTTGGTCAATATCGCTTGCCGGGCGAGGGGCCTCCGCGTCGACGTGTTCAAGGGATTGAGCCTCGAAGCGACCTCGAGCCTTCTCGATCGTCCGGAACGCATCAGCCAACCTATTCTTTCTGCATAGTGAATCGAAATAGCCGGCGTAGACCCGCTGCATTGATGTGATCAATTCGCGTTCCACATTAGCGGTGGGGGCGTGCGCTAAGAGCGAATCGATGAGATCGGCGCCTGCCTCATACAGAGTGTTTGATTCCCGTGTCCTTCCCAACCGCGCCAGGATCCGCGCTTTGATCGAAAGGTTTTTTGGCAGGAAGTAAAGCTCATCGGGTATTTGCTTATTGGCGTCGATCGCGTCGTCGATGGCATGAAGAGCATCTTCGAGCTGACCTTGCTCCTCATAGAGCGCAGCCAGTGAACCGCCTGTCTGTAAGAGACCACGCCAATCAGAAACCTGCTTACCGATATCGATCGCCACTCGATAGTCGTCAGCAGCAAGCTTCGCCTGCCCGGTCTTCTCATAGATTCCAGCACGGATGCGTAGAAGTTCTGAGATATGCATGTTCAGATGCCGCGCCGTCGCCCGAGCCATGGCATCATTTGTCAGCGTCAGGGCTTCCTCATAACGGCCTAACCCGCCCAGTGCCTCGATCTTCGAGGCGGTGGCGATGCTTGGATACGCTATCCCTTTCGTCGTGTCGGCGACTCGGATTGCTTCGTCGAGCGGCTTAAGAGCCCGGTCGTATTTCTTGAGCGCGACCAATCCCGCACCATAGACGCTGGCGTACCTGACCCTCGCAGCTGGATCTCCAAGGTATTTGGCTATCAGGTACGCCTTCATAACCTTCGCTTGAGCTCCATTTATATCGCCGAGGAGAAACGCGGCGATCCCTTCCTCGCCTAATGCTCTCGACGCCAGCATATAGTGATGCTGTTTACGAGCGAGTTCGCCAACCTCGGTCCAGGTTTTCGTTGCCAGGCCAGCATCGTAATTGGTCTCGAGCATTCCCCGAATAGTAAGAATTCTCAGCCGGGTTTCAGGGTCGCGGGCTGCGAGCACTTGGAGATCATCGGTCAAGGAAGCAATCTGCGGCGCAAAGCTAGACATCTCGCTCGTCGCCATCACCTGGCTGACATGCGCGTAGAGCGCTTTGGCCGGATCATTCCGCTGCTGATAGAGAAGTTCCGCTCTGTGATAAACAGGTGCCGCGTTGATCCAGTCATTTAGCCACGCCTGTTCGTCGGCGTGCTGTAAGAGCCAGTCCGGGTCGTCCGGCTGTTGTCGGTGGCGGTAGGCTCGGTAACCGACTGCAATTGCCAGAATTGCACAAGCAGTCAGCAGAGGAACTGCGATCCGGGCCTTCATTGTTCACCCGGAACCAGGCGGAATTTGTGATTAGGGATGCGAGGGGCGAACGTTCGACGCCCGAACGGTAGGAAGCACAATTGAAAAAGGCCCAAGCGAGTCTCCGATTCAGCGAATTACCAACAATTCAGCTACTCACGTGCCACTTCTGGGAAACAAATTCAGTGCAACAAATCAATTAAGCATCAGCTCGCCCATTCTGTCTAGACGCGCTCTGCTCGAATTTCTCGACTAGTTTCGTCCATGATTCCAACCGCGTTTGGCAACGCGTGCAAATGGCCAGATGCTTGGCGTGGTCGGTCAGGAACAAGCAACGGATGTCGAAAGCGAACCTTCGAATCTCGCCTTCAGAATAACAAGCAAAGTCTCTTTCCTCGAAGTTCGGATGAGTCGATTTCTCCCTGAGCAGATCTGCCTTACGCTTTGCCACCATATCGTCAAACTGAATGTGTCGCATGGGGGCATTTTTCCATAGCGTGTCATCCGTAGCCCAAAGGTCCTCGGGCACAGCACTGGCATTGAGTGCAAGATACCGAATGGCTTCCTCACGCCCGTGAAAAGACTTTCCCTGATCGACGAGTGCCGATGCCGCGATCTGCGCCAATCCGAGGATCTCGTCATCAGCGTAGGTTTCGGCGTGATCGCGGAACTCGTTAATCTCCTCTCTTGCGATCTCGTCGAATTCCGAATTGCGATTCGCGAGTCTTGCCACTTCGGACGTCAACGCCGGCATCTCGATTCGAGTTCCCGGTGCAGCCTCCCACGCCGGATGGGCGCAGGTATACATACCCGGATCGAAGATATCGACCAATGAGTCTTTGCGGTCATCGGATCCTCGAAACCGGTTTAACATGTCCAGAACCATGAGAGTTGTTGATCTCTAAAATTTCTAGCCGCATCCCTGACAGATTCTTCCCGGTACACGTCAAAGCTCTCCATGAGCGAGCTGGGGAGAATGAATTCATTCAATTGAACAATCATTTGATCGATCTCTGTGGCTGCGGTTTGCATCTGGGTCTCCTCCCCTCGTGGTTGTTGTCCCACGAAAGGGAAGCTCTGTCAAACCGCCCGCGAATGGGCATTATCGAGGAGTGAACGAACGCAAAATGCGGGTTTTTACGTAAAACTCAACTACGAAATCCCCTTTCATTTGTTTTGTGACGGGAACGTCCCAGCAGAATACCTCGACGCTGCTTCTTCCCTGCCCTATCCGGAGTCATTTGTTTTTGACGCTTAGAACTTCGGCCATACGTCTGGAGAATGTTGGGGGGCGATTCCCTTCTCCGAACGGTTCGAGCAGAAGTAGCTGTTCATAGAAATGGCGCCCGGCGAAGGACAGATTGAGCTCAGCTTCGGCGTCAAGACTGTTACTGTCTCCTCTCACCACCGGTTCCATAGACCGAGCAAACTTCTCACGAAATTCCTCAATGTGGCCGACAGCCATGGTCAAGCCGACTGCTTGAGCATGTCCGCCAAAGCGAAGACACAGGTCACCCAGTGGCCGCAAACTTTCGATTAGGTCGACGCCGGCGACGCTTCTTCCTGATCCAACTACTTGACCGGGAGTTGTCGACGGGACGAGCACAATGCTGGGAACCGAATATCTCTCGACACATTTGCTCGCCAAGAGGCCTGCAATCCTTCGGGCTTTTCTCGCAATAAATTACTAAGCCTGCTGGAATATTTGCTCCGACCGACTCAACGATCTCTTCGAAATGCAACTTGACCGTGCGCCGGCGTTCCAGATTCAAATGATTGAGCCTGTCGACGCTTTTTCGCGCAACCTCTTCGTCGAGCGCCGCCTCGAATACGACAAGCGCCTCATCTGGATGCGCCATCCTGCCGGCGGCATTTATCCGCGGAGCGACGCCGAAGGCTACGTCGCGCGAATCTGGTCGGGGTGGATCAGTGCAGGAGGCTTTGAGCAACTCTTGCAGTCCTCTGTGCCTTGATCGGGAGAGTTCGGCGAGACCTAATCTGGTTAGGGTTCGGGTGCCATCGAGCAGCGGCACGCAATCGGCGATCGAAGCGATCGCCGCATATTGACTGCATCCGGATAACATACGCTCAACCTTCGTATCGTTCCAGCCCGCCTTCAGCGCGAGTGCCCATGCAAACATCGCGGCCAGGCCGGCTCCGCAGAACGCATCAGACCATACTGCTGTGGTCTCTGCCTGTTCCTGGATACGGTGGTGATCGATCACGACGACCTCGATCCCCAGCCGTTGCGCCAAGCCGACGGCTGCCCGCGCGTTAATTCCATTATCGACCGTGAGCAGCAAGTCCGTTCCGCTGCACGAAAAACGATGGACCGCTGACGAACTGAGACCGTAGCCCTCATCCCGATGAGGCAGAAATGTCCTGCCTGGCGCTCCCAGAGCGCTAAGAGCGCGCTGCGTAAGATATGGACTCCAAGGACCCCATCGCAATCGTAATCGCCAAAGATGGTAATGCGTTCGCCTTCCCGGACACCGCGGAGTACACGTGCCGTGGCTTTCTCCATCGACGGAATCGAAAACGGATCCAGAAGATCGTTCCACGATGGAACCTTCAGGAAGGCGTCGATGTCCTCTATGCCACGCTCGGCAAGCACTTCAAGTAAAGGCTGACATAGAAACATCGCTCCCTCCAAGGAAGACTCCCAATTTTCGAATCGAGCGCTGGCGTTTCTCACAGACAATATTGTCCCGTGGATAGAAAACCTCACTCAAATACTGGTCGCAGGTTTAGGGGTCAGAGTCCGAAAATGCAATTGACTCTGTCAATGCGTCGGGGAGTTCTAACCGAACGTTCTTTGTCCAGCCCCATCTTTCAAAAGAGGAGGTCATGGTCGATGAAGAGGAGACTGGAATCGGTATTTCCGATCCCAGCAGAATCTTCGAGGCGTTCTTCACTACCAAGGTAAAAGCATGGTCCTCGGCCTTGCCGTCTGCCAGTCGATCATCGCCGCACATGGTGGCGGTCTCATTGATGAATGCGAGCTGAAACCCCTCATTGACACGGAAACCTTACATGAAGATGTAATTCCATCCTTTCAGGGAGCTGAGTACCATCAGTCATCTGAGTTCGACAGGGCGATGACCGATATGAGTATCTCTGATAGGAAGGCAAGCATTAGCGCATCGAAGCTAGGCTGGACGAGCTGCTCAAGAAGCAAGAAGCCTGTCGTCCTCCTCCGTCTCGCGGGAATCTCGGGCCATTCAGCGAAGACTGGGAATCCATACTGAAGAGGTTGCAACATGAAAATCATTTCCGTTGACGATGACGTGAGCGCTTATGAAGTATGCAACGACTTCGGAATCTTCGTTTGCGGGGACGAGGGGCGGCTGAGGTTTAGCAGTTGGGACGAGGCGCACGCATTTATCAAGGGGTTGCTTTTTGCGGCCCGCGCACACAAGGAAAGGGAGAGCCTTCTCAGGTTCGATTGGTAGTCTGTTGCGCTCTGATACATTATCCGCCACCGCAACGTCGCTCCACCGGAAGAAAGCTATTTTCTAAGAATGGTCTGTGAGTTGCATGAGAGTAAGAGTAGGAAGGAACTTGGGAGAATAGTATGACACTCGACTGGCAAGTATTGCTTATAGCACTAGTGGCTATTTCGTTGCAGTTGGCGGTCTTGGCTACTTCTTTGCAATCCGCAGAGCAACCCTCTCAACTGAACCGGGGAGCGCACCGATCTCAAGAAGCAGCGCAGACCCGCTAGCTTGCAAAGATCTGATCGTTCCTCTGCTCGCATTTGTCCGCAAGATTTGTTGGCCGATCGTGTATGAATGTCGGCCAAAGCGGAATGTGGGTAGAAGGGCGTCGCTGAACCTGCTTCGCGACCCAACCACTATCCGAAGTACCTGTGCCTGGGAGCGGGTGTTAGGCTGCATCTATTGGAATCACTTGCCCGAATGGTACGCTGTGCGAATCTGTGGAGGCCCACAACACCGGATAGGCAGGAGCCTCTTTTAGGAATGCGCCGCATAGGTCAGTAAGAAAGACTAGTGTCTGCGGCACAATTCCCCGTTCGTCCAACCAGCGGAAGCAGGGCGCGAAGTCCGTTCCTCCTCCGCCCACCGGGGTAAGTGCAATTGGCTGCCCCGCTTCATAGACCTCGGTCTTATGGACTTCAATGTCGAAGTAGAGCACATGCACGCGGCTAGGCCGCTGTCCTTCGAGAATAGAGCGAATCTCCGCCTCGAAGAGTCCCAATTAACGCGCATTGATCGACCCGGAGCAATCGACTGCAATGGCGACCTCACCCGCGCCGTCCGACCTGACACCGGGGAGATATAGCCCAGCCCAGATGTGCCGACGATTGGGCGGCGTCCACCTGTAGTCAAACGGAACTGTCTCTGACCAGGCGCCGCGCAGTAACTCACGCCAGTCCACACCTGCCGCCTCTGATTGTTCGAGGCTGCGAGTAACGCCGGCGGGAAGTTTACCCGCAAGTTTTGCGACGTTCTCTGCCTGCTCGACGGCTATCTTCCATTCCCGCACCTGTGCAGCCACGCTGTCGCCGTCCTCTCCTGAGGGCTCCGGAGCGTCAAGCACCTGACCAAAGCCACCTGGTGTAGCAGGTGCATTGGGCTCGCTCCCGCCTTGATTTGGCTGCGATGGCTCATCGCCGCTACCACCTTCAGTTGAAGGATCTACCGATGTGGACCGCTCGGACGGCGCAGTTCCCTGCTCTTCGATCAGATTGTAGATGCGTTCCGCGCTCATGCCGCGAAAGCGATGGTCGATGAGAACATCTTTCGGCAGCGTAAATCCGGCATCCAGGAGCAAAGGGTTGATGGCAAAGTCGCATGCCATATTCCACGTTTTCGATTACGGCCTCCGCGCCGTGTGTGATGCTGAAGCGCAGGGTGAAGGACTTCATGAGCCAGGGTACCGATCAGCTCAGCTGCATTTAGGGTATTGACGAAATCCGGGTTGTAGAACAAGGAGATGCCGTCGGTAGCCATCGTCTCAATGGAAGTCGTCGGTCGTGCACTGAGACGGAACAGCAGTGAACCGAAGAAAGGGTGATCAAGAAGGAGAGCGGTCCGGGCCTTCTGCATCCGGATCGCTGGGCTAAGGTTGTGCTTCGTCATGGCGTGGTGCCTCCATGTACGCCGACATATGCGAGAAGATGTCCTCGACACTTGGCATGATCTCGGGCGCTGGCGACTCGTTTGATTCGATTGAGGCATGCTCACGACCACGCAGGACCGCATCCATCTGCGACAAGATCTGTGCGGCGTCCGAGGCTGTCGCTACACGGAGAATCTCGTTCTTCTTCAAATCGTGCGCGCTGAAGTTGCACAGGCGATCCTTGATCTCCGTCGAAAACCGATTCAGTTCCTCGTCTTGGTTCACATTCAGACGTGGGAGCAAATCGACAAGGTCGAAGACATTTGTGACCAGCGAAGCATGGAATCGCGACTCTGGGTCGTTCAGTTTGTCGACCCTGCGCGTAACCATATCCGTCAACCGCACCCAAAGTTCCCTGGTCCCACGGTTGAGCGACTGACGTACACTGTCGTCAATCAACTCTGCGTATTACCGGTTTGCCGGCGATCCGGACGTTACCCGATCTCTCCACCCGCGTGGGTGGCCTTTCTTACGAAACCTTCTGTTACTAGGAACATGTAATAGCGACTTGTTTTTTACCTCCATACGATAGACCATGCCAGACCCGAACGAGTCGCTCTATGGTCGCGATGTCAGCCATCAGTACGATGTCTAAATTGTATCGGCCCTGCTGGTATCGATGAATCCTGCCTGCTTGCACGCCGAACAGGTCCGCCAAGAACGGTGCCCCAGGTGATGTTCATGCCCTTGCGCAGACGACAGACGGATTTCTGGGGCTCGGCACGATGCAGGGCCTCTGTCGTCGGTCCTCGATTCGTTGTCCGGACGCTGGAGGTCTGCCTCTTCTTCGCGCTTGCATGCTCGTGTTCCGTCGCGCACGCCCAGGTCTTACAGGGCTACCATCACACTGCGTGGACCACTGAGAATGGGTTCAGCGCGGTCTGGACCATACAGCAGGCGCCAAACGGATTCCTTTGGCTGACGACGCCAACGGGGGTTTTTCGATTTGACGGGCTCCGCTTTGAATCGACGGACGAAGTTACCAATCGACAAGTACACAATGCGGACATCGTCACTGTGTTTCCGTCCCCTTCGGGGGGCATTTGGCTGACGACGCGATCCCACGGACTGCTGCTGTGGAAAGACAGCCGGGTGACCCATTACCCTGATCGCCGCTGCACGCCTGCTCAGGGGTTGAACGGCATCGTCGAAGACCGCGACGGCTCTCTGTGGATTGCAGGCTCTGCTGGTCTTTTCCGTTTGAAGAACGGAAATTGTGAACAGATTCACAATGACCCGGCATTTCCAGGTGGTTTCCCCTTGGCGATTCTGATGGATCGGGCGGGGACGCTTTGGGTTAAGTGGCCGACCGGCGCTCTCTACTTCCTGAAAATCGGAGAGCATAAATTCAACCGCTGCTCCCCCGGTGAAGGTGCGGGTGGCGAATACGCTTTCCTCAATCAGGCCCCAGACGGCTCAATCTGGCTTTCCGACGCTGGTGGGTTGCGCCGAGTGACAGGGTATCCTGACCCAACGAAGCCGCTCGCTGGTGCGGAGAAAACTCACAAGCCACCCACTGGTTTCGGAAACTTTACGTTTGCTCCCAATGGCGCCCTCTGGGCTGCGTCCGGCCTGGGCGTCTACCGCTTTAAGAATGTTGAGCAATACAAGGTGTACGAGCCGCTCAGCACCGCCGATGCAGAAGCGTTCACCGTCAAGCAGGGGCTTAGTTCAAGTGCTGCCCCGGCCCTGTTGATCGACAGAGAAGGCACCGTCTGGATCGGTACAACCTCAGGCCTCGACCAGCTGCGACGCAACGTCTTTTCCACGGTAGCAATGCCAGCGACAACCGACCATCAGTTTGCGATCGCCGCGGGCGACGACGGAAGTGTTTGGGCTGGGAACCGAGAGCAACCCCTGACTCACATCAGCAAAGATGGCCATGCGCAAGTGTTCGCCAGGACTAACCAAAGCATCGCGATCCGTCGGACCTTGGACGGAAGCATCTGGTCGTCCAGTTCGGGTGACGTTCGTCTTTGGCAGACTACTGGAGGAGACCCTACGCCGATGGCATCTCCGCCTGGAGATATCCGAAGTGCCGCTGATATAGCCCTGGATCGAAACCATGAGCTATGGATCACTACGTTGACTCCCGACTCGTACCATCGGATTGGAACTTCATGGACCAAGGTGACCGAAGCCCTCGGGAGGAAACCTGGGGTTATTGGCGCAATGGCGGGAGATTCTGACGGCAACGTATGGTTCGCGTTTTCAAACAAGTTAGTGGAATGGGACGGCAGCACATACCATCGCTTTTCTTTTCCGGAAGGAACTCTGAATATCTCCGTCGCCGTCGTCTCTGTGCGTGGTGACCATATATGGCTGGGAGGGTCAGGCGGCGTCGTTCTCTTTTCACAAGGACGTTTCAACCTGATGCACTGGAACGATGACCGCAATCCGGGAAGAGTGTCCGGTCTGGTTGAAACAGAGGCAGGTGAGCTTTGGTTGAACGGCACATCGGGGGTCATTCGAGTTCCTGCGGTTGAGTTGAAGAGGTGGCTGAACGATTCAGAATATGGTGTATCGGCAGATCGATTCGACCTTCAGGACGGACTTCCCGGACTTGCCGAAGAACGGTGGCCGGAGCCCTCACTTGTCGAGTCTTCTTCTGGCATACTTTGGTTTTCGACTACCAAAGGGATTGTGTGGATTGATCCGGCGAAGCTCGGAGGTACGAGGAACCGAATTCCGCCGCCGGTTTTCGTCAATAACGTCGTCGACCAAGGCAAGATGTATAGCGGGACGAGCGGCACACTGGCATTGCCCGCCAAGGGGAACCTGGAGTTCAACTATACGGCTCTGAGCCTTGCCATCGCCGAACGAGTTCTTTTTCGTTACAAACTCGAGGGCATTGACACCGACTGGCAGAGCGCCGGCACGCGACGACAGGCTTTCTATACGAACCTTCCTCCGGGCAAGTACAGGTTTCACGTGATCGCCTGCAATAACGACGGGGTCTGGAATGAAGAGGGTGCGCGTCTGGACTTTGTCATCGCGCCGGCGTGGTACCAGACCATTTGGTTCCGCTTTTTGTGCGTCGTTGCGTTTCTGGCATTCCTTTGGGGGTTGTATCAACTCCGAGTGCGCCAATTGAGGGCGCAGGAAAGAAATTTTCGCGAAGCCTTTGAGACCATTCCGGCGATGGCGTGGATCGCTGGACCCAATGATGACATTCAATTTTTGAATCGACGCTGGGTTGAATATACCGGGTTGTCACAGTTGGAAAACCCAAAGGAAATCAGGAAGGTTGCTATTCATCCCGACGACCTGGATCGAATTGAGCGACGACTGGTCGCGAGCATTGCCAGTGGTGAGACGGTCGAGGAGGAACTGCGCTTCCGCCGCACTGACGGGGAGTATCGGTGGTTTTTGAGCCGCATCGTGCCGCTGCGGGACAAGCGAGGAAAGGTCGTGAAATGGTACGGCGCGGCGACCGACATTCAAGATCGCAAGCGTGCGGAAGAGCTACAGGCAAACCTTGCCCACACCAATCGGGTCAGCACACTCGGAGAACTAGTCGCCTCCATCTCGCACGAACTCGCACAGCCCATCACGGCCACAACCAATAATGCCAGGGCATCTTTGCGATGGCTTCAACGCGACCCGCCCGATCTGACGCAGGTTCGCAAAGGGACGGAAAGCATTATTGAGGCGGGCACTCTTGCCTCGGAGATTATCGACCGTCTGCGATCGTTGTACAAAAAGTCCCCTCCCAAACGAGAATTGGTCGCGATCAATGAGCTCGTCGGGGAAATGGCCAGGTTGCTGAGAGGCGAAGCCAGAAGTCACGGTGTATCGATCCGCACCAATCTGAAAGACGATCTTCCCATGACCGTGGCAGATCGGGTGCAACTTCAGCAGGTGCTCATGAACCTGATGCTGAATGGCATCGAGGCGATGAAGGATACGGGCGGCGTGCTTACGGTGAACTCGCAATTGGGGGCGGACGGCCAAATCGAGATCTCTGTAAATGACACAGGACCCGGGCTCCCCCCGGGCAACGCCGACCAAATATTTGATGCGTTCTTTACTACGAAACCACAAGGCAGCGGCATAGGCCTGGCAATCAGCAAGTCGATCGTCGAATCGCATGGTGGACGAATCTGGGCCAACGGCAACGGCGGGCGTGGCGCGACATTCCACTTTACCTTGCCAGTGGCTCCCGCGAAAACAAATCCTCCCGTGGATGCCGCGTGATTCGGCATTCAGCAGAGTTGGTGCGCGGGCCCGGTCATCGAGTGCCTAGAGATTAGTAACGACAAGTCGGCCAGTGTACAAATCCGGTCCACTGGGACGTAACCCGCTTTCCGGCAAGTGCTGCCAACCGACTCGTTACGTCCTTCTCGATGAGCGCTAAATCGCCAATGCGCTCATCGACCACTGATCGGTACCCGGCTCCGTCTTCCGAATGCACGCTGGCGATGCTAAGGCTTCTCGTAAAATCGCTTCCGCAGCTAAGGCGATCGTCAACGGTGACGACTTACACAGACAGCTACGAAGCGACAAGGATCTCGTCCTCTTCCTCTCTTTCCGCATCCTGTTTGATTTCGGCCAGAATCTCAGCTTCTTCGTCCGAATCGGCCGGAGGAGTTGACCTCGCCCCGACCGGAGCGGGCATATCGAAAAGGCTAGGCGCCTTTGGCGCCTCTGCCGTTTTCTGCTCGTCCTTCTTCGCAGGCCCTTCGACCGGATCAGGTTTCTTCGTCGCCTTCGACTTATTTCTCGCCTCTTCCTGGGCAGCCTTTGCCGCAGCAGCCATCTCCTCTTTGGCACGGCCGAGTGTGTTCTTCAATTCCAGATGACTGGCGACAAAGGTGACAATTGCATCTGGCAGTTGCGCGTCGAGCGCGGCCGCGGTTCCGGTGAAGCTCATCGGAGTAGTAAGGGCAGTGTTTTCGCCGTCCGCCAGCTTCTTTGGCAGGACATTGACGCGGATCTGGTCTTCTTCGAGAGAAGTGACCGTCAAGAGAACGGACCTCTGGCGCAGGAGCGGGACGAGTTGCTGAAACATGGGCATCTCCGATGGGTGTGATTGGATTGCGGAAGGAACGTTGGACGGACTGTTTGGTTAAACTCCTGCTTGGAGCCGACGATTGCGTCTGCGGACCTTCGTCCACATTTGCGGATCGATCGGCAGAGCACTCATACGCCCGGTCTCGGCATTGAAGAAGGCCCCGTGATGATTGAGCTTTCCATAGCGGAAGAGACGCGCCAACATAGCAAGTGCGCTTGAGGCAAGAGTCTGGTTGATGAACGGCTCCTGCCTATCGAGAGCTTCGATCCCAGAGCAACTAGGTAAAGGGTCTTCACCGGCTGCAGCATCGACGATTTCGGGATACAACTCGCTCACAGTGCGTAGCCTGGCTACAGCACGCCGATTCCGTGAGTTGAGCGGCTGTCCGAGGATGTATTGTCCGCTCGCCGCGTTGTTCCCAATATCGAGCCAGTATGTTATCGCGTGCATTGGCCGCGTCACTGCTTGGTCGATGATCTTGCGTCCGGCGCGGGTGTCGACGCATCCGATACCCCTTCGAACCGATGGCTCTGGAGAAGGAGTAACGCAGGCTAGTCCCTGCGTCCTCTGGTCCGGTCATCGTCGCGGTCGCAATTTCGGGGTAAGAAGGCGTAAGCAGGTCGCGAACCTGATCAATGGTCATTTGTGGATCCGGGTCAGGAATACGTGCTCCGTTCAAGACTAATTCGCGAGGTAAGGTGCTGGTTTTCAGAGTGGAGGTAGCCATTTATTTATTTCTCCAAAAGACTGATTCGGGACGGATTGTCGACCATTCGAAACTAACGCAAGAGAAGCGACTTCGCACATACTTCACGAACTGGCTATTCCAACATCATTTGGTGTAGCCGAGAGCTGGTCCGTCCGCTGTCACGAGCAGCCACTCGTACCTCCACAATTTCCGCATTTGTGGCAGCTACCGTTGCGGACCATGATTGACCCGCAAGTGACGCACAGCGGTGCATCGCCAACTTCATAGCTATCGGAATGGTATTGCGAAATGTTGACGCTAGCCTGGTTTGCCTCTTCGCTGCTTTGTCGTTCAACAACTGTCATCGGTTGGGCAGAGAGCGGTAGTTGCTTGCCTGACAGGAATCGCAATTCCATCCAGCGAAAGAGGTAGTCCATGATCGACTTCGCATATCCAAGTTCCTCATTGCCGGTCCAGCCCGAGGGCTCGAACCGAGTATGCGAGAGCTTGTCGCAGAGCACCTTGAGCGGCGCTCCATGCTGCAGGCTCACCGAGACGACAGTGCCGAAACATTTCATTAATCCTGCGATCGTAGACCCCTCCTTCGCCATCCGGATGAAAATTTCACCCGGCTGCCCGTTCGGATAAAAACCGACGGTCACGTAGCCCTCGTGCCCGGCGATGGAGAAATGGTGTGTGATACTGGCCCGTTCGTCAGGCAGACGATGCCGGTTCGCGGCCGGTGGTCCTGACAGATCTTCTTGATGAGTAAATTCACACGGGGGTGCTGCATTTACCGGCTGAGACATGGGCACCTACTTTCTGGAATGCAATATGCGTGGGGAAAATTTGTATCTCTAGATCAAAACTCGGCCAAAAATGCGCACCAAAGAAAAAGTGGGGCGACCCTGAAGGTGGGATTTCCGCAGATGCAGCTAGAGCGATCGCTGAGTGACCGCGATTCGGCGCTCATTGAGAATCGGCAACGGGTCAATCGACCGCAATCACGTGTCCGAGAAGCCGGTTTTTCGGACAAATAGTTCCTGTAGTTCCTTGAACTACATCGGAAACTACGACCTGCTAATTGTTCCAGAGTTGGATTAGCGATGTATCAGTATGAGGTCAGCAGCTACGTCGCTATTTCGCGAACCTTCCGCCTATTCCAGACGCCTGCCAGTGCGTATGGCTGGACTCATCTCCGCTAAACCGTAAGTTCCTATGGCGCGCCGCGCCATTTCACAGAGGTCAGGACGCGTGACTCAGGGAGGACAAAGGTAAAGCTATGCTGAACGTCGTACCGCCGTCTTGGTTATTCTCAGCCCATATGCGGCCACCATGGGCTTCGACGATGGAACGTGACACGGCGAGGCCGATTCCCATCCCGCTTTTTTTAGAAGTCACAAACGCGTCGAAAATCTTCTCCACATCACTGACTCCCGGACCGTTGTCGATCACTTGTACCAGCATCTCGCCTTGGTCTGTTACTGATGCCCGGACCCTAAGCAGGGGGGCGATTCCAATATCTTCCATTGCTTCGGTCGCGTTTGAAATCAGGTTGATGAATACCTCTTGAATCTGTATGGGGTCCACAGAAACTACGGGGAGAGGTTCATCGAAGCGCCTGTCAATCGGGATTTCTCGCTTGTTTGGATCCTCTTGTACCAGTCGAATAGCCTCACCCACAATGTCTCGAATATTTGCTTCCTTCTTCTCGAAAACCTCGCGTTTGAAGAGTGCTCGAATGCGCTGCATAGTCTCATCAGCACCGCGAGCATCTCTTAATATTCGATCGATAGATGCGTTTGTTTCCATCAGATTCGGCGGATTGTGTGCGAGCCAGCGTTTACCTGCTTGAGCATTTGCAAGCACGGACATCAGTGGCTGGTTGAGTTCATGAGCGATCGAAGCCGACAGTTCAGCCACAGTTGCGATTCTCGAGGCTTTGCTGAGCTTAATGCGTGTCTCGCGAAGGTGATCCTCAGCCCGTTTCTGCTCATCGATGTCCACTGCCATGCCGTACCAGTGGAGGATGTTTTCACTTTCATCTCGGAACGGGTCCGCTCGCACCAAATACCAGTGATATTTGCCGTCATTGGCTAGCATTCGATACATATCTTCGTACGGAATACCCAATTGAACGGATTGGCTCCAGCGCTCTTGTATAGATGCCACGTGTTCAGGATCGACCCGGCAGATGAGATTGAGGCTTCCAGGGGTCTCCCGTGGCTCGCCGATCGATTCAATCATCGTGCGATTCCACAGATCGATGTCACCTCGAGGAGTTGCTCGCCAAATCATCGCCGGCATTGCGTTGATGACGTCCCGAAGCTCTTGTTCACTCCGCTGGAGGTTCTCATAGAGCTGCTGAAGCTTAATTGTTGTCTGGTTGAAGACTCGGGAGAGATGAGCGAGTTCGTCTCGGCCTTGCACAGGTACATGGTGACTAAATTCGCCGCGTGCGAGAGCAGTGGCGCCGTCAACCAGCGATCGCAGAGGACGGGTGATGGTCTGAGTAATAGCGAATCCTAGAAGAGCCGCAACGACAATTGTGAGGCCACCTACGCCAGTCAAGGTGAATAGCGTTCGAATCTGCGCACGCTCAATCTGGCGAGCGGCTTCTGAACGTTTATTTTGTACATCACGGTTGGCGGTATCCACTAGTTCAGCACTCAGGCTCTCCAAGGGTCCGAGCGGTTGTCCGATCCGCTGATGCAGGGCCTCCCAATCCCCTACTGATGCGAGTGCAGTAAGCGAATCGACTTGCGAAGGCAGTAGACCTTGAATCGTCTCCAGCGTGGGTAAGACGGTGGGATCCAGAATGTTATTCGGTTCGATTCCTCGAAACACCGTTTGGGTCTGTCTTAGGCTATCGGTCAGTCGGTTGCGCAGGGCAAGCGCTTCTTGCTGCAGGCGTGCTAGATTCTGAATCGCGACTAACTGTTCTGATTCGTTGCGGAACGACAGAACAAGCGAGCGGACGCGCTGGACCTCCATGAACTGCTCGTCCATTTCCTTCAGCCGGTTTGCTTGAGTGCGCATCACGTGTGACTGCCAAAGCAGAATGCCTGTGCCCACCGACATCAACACGATGATCAGCACAAAACAGACCGTCAAGCGGGTCTTAATGTCAACATTCGTAATGAGCGTGATCATCCGTGCTACTCTGACCGGCGGTGATACGGCACCTTTTGGCTTTCTTACGTCGTCCATAGCTGAGCCTTGCTGGAATGTCCGTTCCTACAACATCTCAACGATACGAGAGCCCAGCACCACACAGCTATGAACTGGTGCTTCTTAGGCGGGGTATGCTGGTTTCGGTTGCTTCATCGGGGCCTTTAGGGAAACCGGTGATACGCTCGAGTTCCGTCTCCAACTCAGCCGCAGCTTTGGGAGCGCGATTCCTTCCCGTCAGTACAGAATGCACGGCCGCGGCATACGCACGCGAGACGTCCTCATAATTCCTACCTGCCACCGTAGAAGGACGGCTCACGATGCCATCACCTGGAGCCTGGCTGGCCGGTATCGATCGCGAGTATGCCTTGAGAATGGTTGGCAGGCGGTAGAAGACAGTTTCCGTGGGTAACTCAGCACTTCTGTTGGCAGCCTCTAGCTCCGCCTCCTTGTGCAAGAGGAATTTCACTAGCGCGACGGCTTCTCGTTGGTGCTTCGACCTTCCTGATATTCCAAGGCCAAACCCGCCTAACGTTCCTACGCCCATCTTCCCTGACGGAACGCTGGTCAGACCCATTTTCCCGTAAACCATCGGTTTCGCAAGGTTGGTGAGAAAGTAGTCAGAAGTCCAGCCGAGCGAGAATGCTGCCTTGCCGGAGTTTTCGAAATGATTGACGGAGTCCAGTTCTTCGTATGCAGTTACGTTTGGAGGCGATATCCAACCGATCCAGTGCGCCGCACGTTCCCAAGCGCGTATCGCATTCACATTGTTAACGCTCACGGTTCGGTTAGCTTCGATAATCCTGCCGCCGCCTTCCGACGCTTGCCATTCCAAAGCCAGACAAGTCAGGCATTCATCTGCTGCCCCTGGCCACACAAATCCCCAAAAAGTCTCATCACCAGTGGCGCGCTCGCCTTCCTGAATGCGGAAAGCCATCTTCTCCAGTTCGGACCAGCTTTGAGGTGGGATTTGATACCCGTATTTTGTCAACAAGTCAGTCCGGTAATAAAGCACATTGACATGAGGGTGGTAAGGAACAGCAACAACTCGGCTCTTTACCGTATAGCTTGAAACTAGATCAGGCTCGGCGGCAGAGAGCTCCGAACTGAAAAAGGGCTTCAAATCAAGGAGTGCGTCATCCAGAAGTCCAGTCCAAACGACATCTACGCCGATCACATCTGGTGCGCCCCTTTCGCCAAGGAGCTCCCGGATGAGTCTCAATTGTCCCTGAGAGGTTTCGGGTGCGGGCAGGTGTTTCACCCGGATCCCCGTTTCACTCTCGAACTGCCCCAGAGCTTTTTCAGATAAGTGTTGCCGTTGCAGGCGGTCATCCAAGGACTCCGGATCCATAAACATAATGGTCACGGGTTCCGGCTTTGCGCGATGGCAGCCCAAACAGCCATCAAGAAGAATCGAACCCAACCCGGCAATCACGTTTCGGCGAGAGGTATGCATGTCCTTAGTCAAGACATCATAGACCCTGCGGACTGGGCAGAACTACTTCGCATCGATTTCACACCGAAATCAAATTGGTTTCACATTGTCAGTCCGCGCTTGTCAATGATTCAACGATGAGATCCCGTCAAGGCCAGTACCTTGCCAATAATGGCCTGCAGATAGCAGCTGCGCAGGAAGCGACTCGACACGTATCCACGGTGAGGCTTCGGTGGTGTGGACCAGACCTCGTCTGTGCTGCCCATGCAGAGGGTAGTAACCCAACTTGATCCGAGCGACATTGCGCACGTTTACCTCCAAAGATAAAAGCATTATCGACTGGTGAATTCCCTACTCACACAGGAGTGACCGGTTCATGCAATGGCGATATCGCACTCAACTGAATGGGAACGGCCTGGATTCGGGCTCAACTTTCTGCTCGCCGACAAACAGGGAGTCAAGCGCCGCGAGTACGGCGACCCAAAGCTGCGTTCGTCAGCACTCGATGATATTCAGGGCCAGCCCCGCCAGCGACGTCTACTGTCGGCACAGGAATTGGCTTGTTCGTCGATGGAGCGAGACGGTATTGGTTTGAGCCGCTGGACAGGGAGAGCTTACCTGTCTCCCTATATCCGACGACAAAACTTATGACTGCTTCGCTCGTAAGCGCTCGTTAGAGAGATCATGTTTCACATGGAAGCGACGGTATCGGTGAAGAAGGGATGCTGGTCCGCGGGCTCTAAAAAAGACCATGTTTCCTTCGAAGCGCTTCTCGTCGATGATCGCTCCGCCTTCGAGCGAGGCGAGGATGGCGCCTTCGGATTGCGGGAGCCGAAAGCTGGATTCGACGAGTGGGTCAATCACTAGCGCGGCATCGATGGCAACCAGAAGTTGTTCAAGGCCGGTGCGTCGAAGCGAGGAGACGACAATCACTTCGCGATCGCTGGAGAGGTGGACGAGTTCCTGAGGAGGGACGAGATCGGACTTGTTCAAGACCTGGATGACCGGCTTGGTCGAGACGGCAAGCTCGGTCAGGACCTTTTCGACCTGAGTTTTCTGCTCTTCACGGATAGGGCTGGCGGCATCCTGGACGTGGAGAAGAATCTCGGCTCGCTCGACCTCTTCAAGCGTGGCACGGAAGCTTGTAACGAGTGTGGGAGGAAGGTTGCGGATGAAGCCAACCGTATCGGAGAGCAGGATCTTGCGGCGGGAAGGAAGCTGTAACTGCCGCAGTTTGGGGTCGAGCGTAGCGAACATGCGGGCCGATTCGAGTACGCCGGCCTCGGTGAGCGCATTGAAGAGGGTGCTCTTGCCGGCGTTGGTGTAGCCGACGAGAGCGACCACGGGAACCGGGACTGCCTCGCGGCGCTGGCGTTGTTGATAGCGGATGCGGCGGACGGCGTCGAGCTGGGTCTTGATGTGGTCGAGGCGCAGGTTGATCTTGCGGCGATCGGTCTCAAGCTGAGTTTCACCCGGTCCCCGAGTCCCGATGCCGCCGCCAAGCTGCGACATGGCCCGACCGCGTCCGGCGAGGCGGGGCAACTGGTATTCGAGCTGCGCGAGTTCTACCTGGAGCTGGCCTTCGCTGGTCTTGGCGTGGCGAGCGAAGATGTCCAGGATGAGCTGTGAACGGTCGATGACGTGGCAGGGGAGCCGGGCCTCGATGTTGCGGAGCTGCGAGGGCGTGAGGTCATGATCGAAGAGAACAAGCGACGCATTGGTGGAGGCTACGACCTCAACAATTTCGTCGAGCTTTCCCTGGCCGACTAGGCTGGAGGGATCTGGTTTCTGACGCCGCTGGACGAGGGTTGCGGCGATGGCCGCACCAGCTGAACGGGCGAGTTCCTCGAACTCTGCACGGCTGGCATCGAAGTCGAGGGTTGAGGCTGTATGGGGAGGGAGGTCTTCTTCTCCAGCCATGACAGCGGCCGCGGTGCGGGCAAGTCGAGCGGCTGCGGTAAGCTGCTTGCGCTTGCGGAGTTCTCCGGTGAATTCGACTACGACAATCACGGCAAGTTCCTGCTGAGTCTGCGAGGTGCGAAGTTCCCGGGCGAGCAGTGCTGCGTCCTGCGCCTCACTTGCTTCGACGAGACTACGACGGATTGCCTTCCCGCGATTCCGGCGTGATTGCGGTTCATCCGGAGTGGCCTCATGCGAAGCCTTCTTGCTAGTCAAAATCGTCTCAATTCTGGCTGGGTTTCCGGCCGGCTCTCCTAATGATACTTTTACCGGCAGTTGATCTACATCCCAAATTTTCCGAAACGTGTTCTGAGCGGCCACAAGGCCCCGGGTCGCCAGGAACCTCCCACGTTGGTTTTTCCCCAGTTGGTGTTGGAGATTGGGTTCATTGCCCTCATGAAACGGCACGCCAAATCATGAAGCGATCGTCGATTAGAGGTGGGTCGCGCCACTTCGCGTCTTTACGATGACAGCAGCACGTCGAACTCAATTCGAACTTCGTCTTTCGCTCTAACACCCGCTTTTCCGGGAGGCTTGATCCCGAACTCGGTCTGCTTCATGATGGCCTCGCCGGTGTAACGGCCGTCCTTCAGTGTCACGTGCACCGTGACCGGCCGCGTCTGTCCGTGCAGCGTCAGATTTCCGCGCAGTATCCACCTTCCCTGGCCGGCAGGCTCCGCGGCTATGGACTTGAACACGATCTCTGGATGACGCTCACTATCGAGCACTTCCGGCCCCAGCATCGTCTTCTGCACTTCGGGGCGATCTTCTCGGAATCGTCCTTATCGATCACACGCAGCGCCCGCGCATCCACGTGCACTTCAACCGCAGGATGCGAACCGGTGTCCGCGGACCCGCTGTGAATCGGCGCGCGCACTTCGTGCTCGCGTCCCAGTCCCGAGAATGCGCCCGTCTTGCCGACGTGGATCGTTAAAGTGGACTTCTGTGTATCGATCTCATGTTGTTGGGCATTCACGGCCGGCACGCACATGCAGCTCGCTGCAAGGAACACGGTCCACCGCATCGCTCACCCCTCAATTCGAACTTCCCTTTTAGCCCAGAGGCGTTCCGGGTCGAGTCATCGACCGATCCGTGGGGATCCCTAAAATCGTCCAGGGTTCTTCAGGAGGGACCAGTTAACCAGATGCAATCGCTGCTTGTGTCATGGAGTTGTAAACAATTTGTTCGAAGGGTTCACACCAGCAACCCATCGCTGCGGTGTGACACATTTCCCAAAGCGGATCGGTTGCCGTGATCTGGTTGAGATCAGGAAGAGCAGACTTCCTGATCTCACCGCAACGTTACGGATAGACGAGCTCGAACGCTACACACAGGCGCGTCTCGGCGGAAATAACCCCGCCGAGACGACAGGGAAATTCGTAGCCGCCAAGTTCGAGCACGACACCGCCCGTCCAGTAGATGGCTACGCCGCGCCCCAGCTCCACACACATGTGGTCATCTTCAACGTCACCGAGCGGGAGGATGGTTCGACGCGAGCCCTTCAGCCACAAAGCCTATTCGAAACTCAAAATTATGCGACGGCCGTTTATCAATCGGCGCTTACCTATCAGCTCCGAAATCTCGGCTATGAAATTGAGCGCGGACGGAGCGGAGCACCGGAAATCAAGGGATACACCCAGGAGTATCTTGATGCGTCAAGCCCCCGTTCGCGACAGATCCGAGAACATCTTGAAAAGACAGGCTACAGCGGTCCGGAAGCCGCACAGATCGCCGCCCACACCACCCGGGATCGCAAACAGACCCTTACCCCGGACGAAGTTCTGACGGCACACAAAACGATGGCCGCGGCCTTCGGTAGCTGACGACAACCGCCTGACGGTAAGGCTGGACAACGGAAAGAGTTTTGAGCTGAACCGCGATCAGGCAAGGCACATCGACTACGGCTACACGGGCGACGGACTGCAACGCGTTACCGCAGATCGGGTAATCGGGACCGCGGAAAAACTCGAGCCTGCAACTCTCGCCAGAGTCTCGCACTGTAGATTATGGTGCGCCTTGCACGGTCTTTGGGCATGAGCACATCGATCAATGTTGCGTAAGCCTCTATGAACCGATGCGGCTTTGTCTGGCCAAGGACATCATTGGCGCCGAGTGCGGTGATGAGAACGTCAGCATCCCAGTAGACCCTCCTGCTTGGTCAAGGCGGGAATCTGGCTGGTTTTCAGACCGGTCTTCGCAATGACCTTCCAATGCACTGAGCGAGACAGTAGAGATGAAACTTCGACCGCTGTCCGCGAGGCCAAGGCCGCTTCCTGGTGAGCCACGCCCACGCCAGCCATCGTTGAATCGCCAACAAACAACAGATTTAATGTGTTGTCGGAACCTCTATGTGGGATCCAGCCCTGACGCTGCCCGGCTGCTTCCGGCATTCGGAGAGCGGTCCGCCGCGCCCGTCGTCCCTGGACGAGCAGAAGTGGGCCCAGTGCAATCTTTAGGATCGATACATACGGCATCGGCTTAGTATCGGGCCGATAGCAAGCAATCATTTGTAATACCTCGGTAAGACTCGTGGGATTTGGCACTCATTGAGAATCGGCAACCGGTCAATCGGCCGCAATCACGTGTCCGAGATGCCGGTTTTTCGGCAACTTGGCTCCTCAAGAATAGCCAGAAGAGCCGGAAACCGATACCTCTGGTTCGCATTGAAGGCGCAGCCAGGAATTATGACAATCTCATCTGTTAATGTTTCCGCCGTTTCAAGCTCCGCGATAGACTAGCTCAGTCAACCTAGGCGTGAATACCCTCGGACGACGGAGGAACAGCAGCGAATGTTCTTTCGATTGGATCGAATAAGCAAGATCTCCGTAACTCTCGTCTCGTTGTTGCTTTCTTCGTCGTTCGCGCATTGCGCGGACGTGGATGCCCGCGCCGAGGTGGCTGCAGCACTCTATGCGGCGTCGGCCACGCAGGCTGCTTTCGAGCGGGTCTCCGACACGAAGATACGTGCACAGCGGAAAGAAATCGAACAGCTTCGATCAAAGGTCGGCACAAGCGCAGCCCAAACAGCGAACCTACGCTCTGAGCTGTCCTCAAAGGAGGAGAAATATGTGGCGGAGTTGGCGGAACGGGACCGAGCGTATGACGCAGAGATCTCGATATTCCGCGGCTCGGTCCAGGACATTGCTTCGACTCCAGAAGGGGCTGCCGCACTTGCACGCTACAACGAAGGTGGTGAGGTCAGCGCATTGACGATTCTCGACGATATCAACAAGGCACGTCAGAAGGCCCGACAAAAACGAGACCTAATCGAAGAGGCCGCCGACATTCGCCAGACTGCAACCCTGGCTCTCGACGCGCGAGCGAAGGGTAAGGTGACGACCGATCAAGCCGTTGCTCGGTTTGAAGAAGTAACCAAGCTTGATCCGGATGTGAGTTGGGATTGGGTGGAGCTGGACAGGTTATATCAAAGCGCTGGCAGGCTGTCGGATGCCCGCACTGCTGCCGAACATGCGGCCGCCACAGCCAGGTCGGAGCGTGATCAAGAAGTCGCTCTGAGCGAGGTTGGCGACGTGCAGGAGGAGCAGGGAGATCGGGCCGCGGCGCGGGTCTCCTATCAGAAATCGCTTGATATTGGAGAGAAACTAGCGGACCGGGATCCGGGCAACATGGATTGGCAGCAAGACCTCGCGGTGAACTACGGGAGAGTTGGCCTCGTCTATGTGCAGCAAGGGAACTTGGCTGCGGCGCTGACCTACTACGGGAAATCTCTGAGCATTCAAGAGACGCTAGCGGCGAGGGATCCGGGCAACACAGATTGGCAGAAGGACCTCGCCGTGAGCCACTCAAAAGTTGGCGACGTGCAGAGGCTACAGAGGGACCAGGCCGCGGCGCTGGCCTCCTACCAGAAATCGCTGGATATTGCAGAGAAACAAGCGGCGCGGGATCCGGGCAACACGGATTGGCAGCAGGGCCTCTCTCTGGGCCACGAAAAAGTTGGCGACGTGCAGAAGGAACAGGGGGACCTGGCCGTGGCGCGGGTCTCCTACGGGAAATCGCTGAGTATTCGAGAGACCCTCGCAGGGCGGGATCCGGGCAACATGGATTGGCAGCGAAACCTCTCTGTGAGCTACGAAAAAGTTGGCAACGTGCAGGAGGAGCAGGGGGACCTGGCCGCGGCGGTGGCCTCCTACCGGAAATCGCTGAGTATTCGAGAGACCCTAGCGGGGCGGGATCCGGGCAACATGGTTTGGCAGCGGGACCGATCTGTGAGCTACTCAAAAGTTGGCGACGTGCAGAAGCTACAGGGGGACTTGGTCGCGGCGCTGGCCTCCTACCAGAAATCGCTGGATATTGCAGAGAAACAAGCGGCGCGGGACCCGGGTAACATGGGTTGGCAGCGAGATTTAATTGTGAGCCTCGCTCATTTCGGCACAGCTAGCGGTGAAAGGAGTTATCTGCAGCGTGCTCTCGATCTTGCACTGCCCCTTAAGAAATCGGGCAAGCTGGCACCGGCAGACGTCAAGTTGATAGATGCTCTCCAGGAGGCGCTCGCTCAATGAGTTACGCTTTCCTCTCCTACAAGAGTGAAGACGTTGGGCGAGTCGCCCGGCTCGCAAAGGCACTCGAAAGTTGCGGTCTTCATCTGTGGTGGGATCGATACCTGCCCGGAGGCGAGAACTGGCAGACGCAGATTGAAGATGCGCTTGAAGGCGCCAATTGCGTCGTTGTCGTCTGGACGCAAGCGAGTGTCGGGCCCGCGGGCGACTTTGTGCGGGACGAGGCACGAGAAGGTAAGCAACGCAAGATCCTGGTTCCGGTCCGTTTGGATCAGATTAGCCCGCCTTTGGGTTTCGGTGAGATTCAAACAATTGATCTAAGTCACTGGAAGGGTTCCACCCGGGATCCGTTCTTTCAGGACCTGGTCGAAGCGATCAAGGCAAGGGTGGAAGGGCGGCCGGTCCCCGCCGCTAAAGGCCCAATGAGGAGACTGCTCCACCGCCTCACATATGGCACTCTGGCCAGTGCGCTGGTTGCCTGTCTCGGCGCCTTTGGCTCGAACACACTTTCTATGCAGGACAAGGTTTGTAGCGCGCAGATACTGCAGCCGGGTATGTCCGACTTATGCGGTGCGTGCGGACTGGGCAAACGGCCTTCCAAGTCTGAGCGGCTCGTGTGGCAGACGCGTCGGCTGGGAAACTGTGAGGATCTGAGGAATCACCTGGGCCACTTTCCTGATGGGGCCTACCGTTCCCAAGCCCAGAGTTTACTGGCTGATCGGCGGGAGGAAAAGACCGAGACTTGGACACCCGCGGTCAGGTCGCTGAGGTTAGCGGTAGACGGGGGTGAGCACGTATTTGCAAATAGCGATCTGGCAAAGGCGCGCGCACTTGCTCGTGCGAAACATGAAGCTGAAGCGTTGTGCTCTGATTTCGGTGCGGGCACACTGTATAGGTTCAAGTCGGCAAAGCCAGAGCCAGAACAATGGGAGTGCTCAACGCTCAGTTCCGGTACATCCTGCGGTTTTGTGGGCAACGCCGTTTGTCAGCTGGAAGTGAAAGATACGAAGGAAATAGAGACCTGCGGCAAATGAGCGGTGTGACGTTTGGGGTTGGGGAACGCGCCAGTTGGGCGTAAAGTCGGCTTTCCGGACAGGTGACCGACCGTTCAACTATTGCTAAAAGCACGAGTCACTCATTGAGCCCTGAACGGAGATCTTGGTCGTTCCGGGTGGTTCGTCAGCAATCCGGCCTGAAAGGGAGAAATGATGTTACATATCTGCCGGAGAACGAGCCATCGATGTGGGCACCCCTTACGCACTATTTAGCATTTCAGGCCCATTGTTGCGAACGTTGCCTACCAGTCGGTTAGCTGGCGTCATTCGCATCCCCTCCGACTCGTAAGGGCGTAACAGATCGATTGGCGGACGAGATTCATCGTAATCATTGAGCCAACGATCGTAGTCGCGGGGGTGCAGGATGACTGGCATCCGATTGTGAATAGGCTCCATCAGCTCGTTCGCCTCGGTCGTCACAATGGAGAAGGTATCCAAAGGCGCGCGATCACTCCCTCGACGCGGTCGCCACTCGGAGAAGAGGCCAGCTAGGGCATATGGTGAACCGTCCGGCATCTCGAATTTATAGACCGGCTTAGAACCTGCCTTTGGCTTCTTGGGTAACTTTATCGGAGTGGAGATATCTCCAAACAATCCGTGTTTCCCCGGCTCAATAGAAGGTGGCTGCGGAAGACTTGGGCGCTATAACCACTCGTAGAATCCATCCACCGGAATAATACAGCGGGTGCGCTGGAAAGGTCCGTTCCATATTGGCTTTTCAAGAATGCTCTCGGCGCGGGCGTTCGTCGTAGAGAAGCTTTTGAAACCATCGGGATCCGCGATCTTCGCGGGAACAAGCCCCCAACGCATCATCACAAGCTCTCTCTCGCCATCTTTTGCGCTTGAACGAATGACGGGCTGGAACGTCGAAGGAGCGATATTGAAGTCTGGTGACAAGATGAAGTCAGGCGGCAACTTACCCAACTTAAAAGCCTCCGCAATATGCTGTTTGTCATATCGGCGATAATAGCGGCCACACACAAATAGATACTCCAATTAGGATTCAGCTTAGCACTCAGTAAGATGCGTTTCGGCATCGAAGGATAATGCCCAAAAGCGCCTCACTACCGCGTCCAGCCGTCTTTATCGAGGCAATGGAGTGCCTCCCCGTTCCAAAAGTTCCCGAAGGACCTGAGTGGACCTACGAAATTAAACTCGACGGATATCGCATGGAAGTAGTGAAGAGTGACGTCGCTCTCACGTTGTACTCGCGGCGCGAGAACGTTCTCAATAAGAAGTTTCCTTACATTGCCGAAACTCTCGACTATCTGCCGGTCGGGACCGTGCTCGATGGCGAGCTGGTGGCGATGGGAAAAGACGGAAGGCCAAACTTCAATCTCTTACAAAATGTCCGGTCGGCCGAATCGCATATTACTTACTACGCTTTCGATATTCTGATCTACAAGAACCGCGACCTCACCCAGCTCCCACTTTCTGCGCGAAGAGAGATTTTGCATACAGTCCTTAAGCCCAACGACCACGCCAATCTTACGGTCGTCGGTGGGGGCTCCGGCTCCGAGATGCTGACTTAGTGCGTCATCATGGCTTAGAAGGAATTGTGGCGAAGCGGGCTAACAGCGTCTACCAGCCGGGGAAGAGAACTGGCTTGTGGAGCAAGCACCGTATCAGCCTGGGCCAAGAGTTTGTGATCGGCGGCTATGTACCCAGCAATCTCGGTCTGGATTCAATCATCGTAGGGTTCTATCGCGGCAAGGATCTCATCTACGTCTCTCGCGTCCGTGCCGGCTTTGTGCCGGCAACGCGGCGTAAAGTGTTTGAACAAATCAAGCATCTGACGACCACACACTGTCCCTTCGCGAACCTTCCTGAATCTGCTAGTGGACGTTGGGGACAAGGACTAACAGCCGAAAAGATGAAGGAATGCCTGTGGCTGAGACCCGAGATTGTTGCTCAAATCGAGTTCCTAGAATGGACAAGCGTTGATCATCTCAGGCACACCAAATTTATCGGCCTGCGAGACGACAAAGACCCCGGCAAGGTGGTGAAAGAAACGTAGGATTGCAGCAGGTGTCGCTTCACGCCGTTGTCTCGCTCGTGCGATGGCACGAGTGGATGCAGAAGATCAGCTCCTGCGGATGAAGCTCCGCAACTTCGCTATATTCCCGGCCCCTTTGAGTTAGCTCTCCTTCCGAACAGCCGACCATCCGCCCAGGAACCCAAAGCAAAAGATCCGCGGATGACGCTAACAGGGCAATGCGCTCATCGACCTATTCAGATCGATCTGTGTTTTGGGTGTTTGTCGATACCAATTCTTTGCAATCGACTTCGCTAGCGATGGATACGACATAAAAAATACGGCAGTTAAGTATCTTCCCCTAGAAGTTCTATTGGTATATGCTGTCTTCCATTGAAGTTCTAGGTGAGATCAATGGATAAGACCAAACCAGTGAACAGTGACCTGTTGAAGGGAACGCTGGACATGATGATTCTCCGAACGGTCGTCGCGGGGGCTGCACACGGCCATACGATCGCAAAGGTGATTGAGCACAGTTCGGAGAATGTGCTGGAGGTAGAGCAGGGCTCGCTATATCCCGCGCTACACCGGCTGGAAGATCGTGGGTGGCTGGATTCATACTGGGGCCTTAGCGAAAACAACCGCAAGGCGAAGTTCTACCGGCTAACAAAGGAAGGGCGAAGGCAACTTGCTGCGGAAACTAGCCGATGGAAGAAAATGGCACGTGCGATTGGGCTCGTGATGGGCGAAGCGCTTCATAAGAGTGAGAGCGAGCGATGAACTGGCCTAGATTTTTCCGGCGCAAGAAGAGTGATGCAGACGTGGTGCGAGAGATCACACTGTACCTGGAGGAAGAGATCCAGGAGAACTGCGAGAAAGGGATGCCGGAGGGTGAGGCGCGGAGGCAGGCATATCTGAAGTTCGGAAACCCACAGCGGGTGCGCGAGCAGGTCTGGAGACAAAACTCGGTTGCGGTGGCGGAGGGATTGAAGCGCGATGTACAGCATGGGATACGCCGGTTGCTGCGCGCACCCTCGACAGTGCTGGCGGTAGTGATCTCACTCGGGCTTGGCATCGCGGCAAATGTGTTTATCTTTACCGCAGTTAACAAATTGATACTGGAAGGGCCGGCGGTGGGTGATCCGGCGACTCTGTTGGATTTGTACCCGACCTACGAGCATGGAGACGAGATCGGGAAGTTCACGCAGCGCTTGTATGACGATCTACACGGGCAGGCAAAATCGTTCTGGGATGTTGCTGCCTATGACGTCGTTCTTCCGGGGACGATGGGGGGTGATGACGGTCCGGAGCGTGTGTGGGGCCAGAGTGCGACAGCAAATTTCTTTAACGTAGCGCAGTTGCCGATGTGGCTGGGTCGCGGTTTCGCGAATGGCGAGGAGCGGTCTCCCGTTGTAGTGGTGAGCTACAGCCTCTGGCGGCGGCACTTCAATGGAGACATGGCAGTGGTGGGGAAGACGGTATCGCTGTCCGGCAAGAACTTTACGGTGATTGGAGTTACGATGCCGGGGTTTCGCGGCATCAACCGGCTATTCGCTGCTGACTTCTGGGTACCCGAAGGGGTAAGAGAGCAGCTTGCGGGCACGCAGCTCAGTGAATTTGAAGCGCGCACTGGAGGTCAACTAAGCATAATTGCGCGGCTAAAGCCCGGGGTAAACCGCAGAGAGGCGCAGGTTGAGCTGGATACGATGGCGAAGAGATTTGCGGCCGCCTATCCGAAGGAGAATGAGGGGCTTGGATTTCATATGGAGAAGGCAGGGGATTTGTTGCCGAGCCAGAGAGCGATGTTTGCAATGTTTCTGACGGCATTGATGGTAGTAGCGCTGCTGGTGCTATGCATTACGTGCTCGAATGTGGCGAATCTACTGCTGGCACGTGCGGCGGCACAGCATGGTGAGATGGCGGTGAGGATCGCTCTGGGAGCAACGAGATGGCAGCTGGTGCGGCCGATGCTTCTCGAGAGCGGAATGCTGGCCCTGGCTGGCGGTGTTTTTGGAGTTGTGCTTTGTGTAGTTGCTCTGCATGGATTAGCTACAATCCATCTCCCCTTGGCCGCACCGATCAACCTGACACTGAGCATGAACTGGAGAGTGCTGCTTTATGCGTTCCTGCTTAGCATGGCCATCGGGATGCTGTGCGGGCTTTGGCCCGCCCTGGCGGCATCGCGACCGGTGTTGCCGAACTCGCTGAAGGGCGAGAGTGCTCTGGACAGGCCTGGGAGGCGTTGGAGCCTGCGTAACATTTTGGTAGTAGTACAGATTTCTCTGTCCGTGGTGCTGCTTTGCACGACGGGACTGTTTTTGCGAAGTCTCAGTAAGTCAGCGGCAGCCTATCCCGGGTTCCGGACAAGTGGCGTATTGATGGTATCGATTGATCCGGCACACAACGGCTACCCGACGGAGCAGACGCCACTGCTGCTGCTGCGTTTGCGGAATCGTGTAATTTCTCTGCCTGGTGTGAGATCGGCGGTATGGACCGACAAGATTCCGGTCTCGTTTTATGGGCAGAGAGATGTCTTCCATAAGACAGCAGACAAGGGTGAAGATGGGCTTCAGACCGAAGTTTATGGTGTGGAAGCGGGATACTTCGACACCATAGGGATACCGTGGGTTGCGGGCAGGGACTTCGATCATGCGGATGCCGATGGGCCGAAGCAGGCTGTAGTGAATGGGCGATTTGCGCAAAAGATGTTCGGCAGAGAAATTGCCGTCGGCCAGATGGTGAAGAGCGGAGAGAAGACGTACGAGATTGTCGGCGTGGTTGAGAATACAAAGTCGACGACACTGAGCGAGGAAGATCAACCAATCTTTTATCGAGTTCTAGAACAGAATATGCGTATGGCGGCCCCGGTGATGGGATTCTCCCTGATGGTGCGCTACGAAGGTAATGCAGCGGAGATGTCAACGGCGATTCGAAGGGAGATTTACGCTGCGGACCCGACGTTGGCGGTGTTCGCGGAGAAGACGATGGAGGAGCACCTGAGCGATGCGCTGATCTTTCCGAAAGTGGCAGCAGCGGTGTTCGGCATCTTCGGTCTCTCAGGGCTATTGCTTGCTTCCGTTGGGTTGTATGGGGTGATGAGTTACGCAGTCAGCAGCAGGACTCGAGAGATAGGAGTGCGACTGGCGCTGGGAGCGACACAGAGTGGAGTGCGTCGGTTGGTTGTGCGGCAAGGAATGATGCTGTCCGCGATTGCGGTTACCATCGGTTTGCCGATGGCGCTGGCAGTGTCGAAGATTGCAGCACGCGCTTTGTACGGGGTTGGTGCGCATGATTGGGTGACGTTTACCGCTGTGCCATGTTTCCTGGCATGCACGGCACTTATTGCCTGCTGGTATCCGGCGCGACGAGCTGCGGCGGTGGAACCACAAAGAGCGCTACGGCATGAGTAGTAGGAGACGACACAGCCTTGCAGCCGATATTGTTTCGCCGCGCCATAGAAGGAGAACTGGAGAATTGGTAACGAAAATGTATGGTCCGCCGAGCGCCGGAATGCACTAATCTAGGCGCTGCCCCAAATCGAATCGATTCAAAAGACCTTGCAGTGGTCAGTTGGAAATGGAACGACTTCATAACCTGGTGGGAGGGAATGACGATGAATACATTGCTGGAGAGGGTGGAGGCAGTTCATGCTTGAGCTTCGGAATATACACAAACGCTACTCCAGCATTCCTGCTGTAGAGGCCGCGAGCTTTACCGCGCTTGCCGGGGAAATAACCGGCTATTTGGGTGCAAATGGTTCCGGCAAATCGACCACGATGAAGATGATTACTGGATTGATCGAGCCGAGTTCAGGAGAGATTCTCTTCGAGGGCCTGCCTATTCGAGACGACCTGATGGCCTATCGGCAGCGCATGGGGTATGTGCCCGAGGAGCCACACCTCTACTCCCACTTAAGCGGCATGGAGTATCTCGAGATGGTCTCCCAGTTGCGCAACATGGAGCGCAAGATTGCCTCCGAGCGAATCCATGGCCTACTCCGTCTTTTCGGACTTTATAGCGATCGCGACGTTTCGATCTCGTCCTACTCCAAGGGCATGCGTCAAAAAGTTCTACTCTCTGCGGCCCTGATGCATAACCCGGATTTGATTTTGCTGGATGAACCCTTCTCCGGACTCGATGTCGGCTCATCTATGGTTCTGCGCAGCTTGATCGAGGAACTTGCAAGGCGCGGCAAGGTAGTGCTTTTCAGCTCGCATGAGCTCGAAACGGTAGAACGCATCTGTTCTCACGTCATTATCCTGCACCGAGGCAAGATCGTGGCCGACGACTCAATCGAGAGTCTGAGAACTCTGATGGAGTTGTCTACACTGGAAGGAATCTTCGCCCAATTGGCGGTTGAACAGGATTCTGCAACGATTTCACGGGAGATTGCGGATCTCATCCATGCGTAACGACGGGGCTATAAGGAAACTACAATTTGTCGTGCTCTTCCGCGTATTTTGGATGCGCGTAATCGACCTCGAACTGTTGTCGAGAGATGCTGATCCCAGCCAGCTGGCTCAACAATTTGGAACTATATTTGTCACTCTCAGCATCTTTTTCTCCCTTCCCGTCCTGCTGTCGGGAGGCCACCGCTTGTCGTTGTCTGGTGAATGGACAGGCGAACATTTCTTCATCGAGACAACGATGACCATAGCTGGTTTGATCACATTATTGAACTGGGATTCCGCATTTCCAGACCGGCGGGATGTACTGGTGCTGGCGCCTTTGCCTGTGCGACCGAGCACGTTGCTGCTGGCAAAAATCTCCGCTTTGTTCGCCGCACCTGCATTGGCGATGCTCACCTTCAACCTCTTTATTGGGCTTGCGTGGCCTCTACTCTTCATCTCAGGCAGCGGAGGATTCTTTGGTGCGTTGCGGGCATGGCCAGCCTATTGGTTCACCATCTTGCTTGGCGGAGTATTCTTCGTCTTCACCGTGCTCACTGTACAGGGAATAGCAGCAAATCTACTACCTCGACAGATGTTCTTGCGTCTCTCGGCATTGCTACAAGCGGGGACGTTATGTCTGTTACTCAGCGTATATTTTCTCGAGCCGTCGCTGGAATCGCCCGCAGCTCTTACTGCGCCACAGAACGAGCGGTTGCTTGCTTGGCTTCCGTCATACTGGTTTCTCGGCTTGTTTCACCAGCTCAATGGATCAATGCACCCCGCACTGGTCCCATTGGTAAGACGTGCCTGGATCGGCCTTGCCATATCCACGTTGGGCGCAGGCTCAGCGCTGTTGCTGTCCTACTTCCGTTTGTTGCCGAAGATCATCGAGCAACCGGACATTCTACCTGGCGCGCGCGCAGTCCCATGGTCGCCGCACCTTGGCAATTCGCTCCAAAGCGCGATCACCTTATTCAGCCTTCGTACTCTGCTTCGCAGCCGTCAGCATCGCATGATTCTCAGTTTCTATCTAGGGATCGGACTTGCGATCGTCGTCGGCTACAGCCAGACAGGTTTCGCCGGATTGGTGCCCGTCAACGGCGGGATCAGCACCACATTTCTGCTGGCCAGCATTTTAATGATGATTCTCACGGTTTTGGCCATCCGTGTCGTAGCCTCCATCCCGATCTCTCTTCCCGCAAATTGGATCTTCCGCGTTACGGAAGTACGGCCAGCCCACCTCTATCAGAGAGCGGTTCGCTTTTCATGGCTCACATTGGGGGTAACCCCTATCTTGCTCATCCTTTCTGAGGCTTTCCTGGCTTCGTATCCTTGGCCCCAAGTTCTCGGCCATCTGGTTACGATGCTGTTCCTGGGAATGCTTCTTGTAGAACTGTGTCTCTATACCTTCCAAAAGATTCCCTTCACCTGCTCCTATCTGCCGGGGAAAGCGAATATCCACTTCGCATTTTGGGCGTGTCTGTTGTTTTTTATACGATTGCTTAAAGAAGGAGCGAACCTTGAGAGCCGCATGTTGGGTCATCGCATGAGTTGCATGCTTATGATTCTTTTCTTAGCCGTAATTGCGGCCGGAACGCGTGGGCTCACCAAAGTTAGTATGAATCCGGCAAAGGAGCTTGAGTTTGAGGAGGCAAATATTCCAGTAATCGTTAGCTTGAAGTTGAATTGAGAGGAAGGGCAATTACACTCCAGCGGATTGCCCAACTTCTGGACGTCGGCTATGCCGAAGTCGTGCGTAGGGGTGACGATTAGTACGAGTCGTTTCTTTTGATCTTCGGGTAGTGCCATTACTGCCTCTAATCGGGGAAGGCGAACCCGTTACAAGTACCCAGCGAACAATAAAAAGCAATAACACCCCTTGGACTGGAGGTGCTATGATTCTCCTTATCGTCGTAAGTTATTGATTCTATGTCTGATAACGCAACTTATGTATAGTCGAATTTTGTCGCAGTCTGGTTTGATCGCGGCTGGGGATGAACACACTATTTCGTCATGAAATCGTGGATCCGTTCCGCTACTTTACCGGCTGCCATGATTTGTCCAAACTAAACGTAACCATCTGCTGTGCGAGCTCTGATGTCTTAGCGCCTAGGTCCTTTTGATAGATGATGCCCTTCTGATTCACTAAAAATGTCATGACACCACTCGATCGATAGTCCGCCGGGAAGGCGACGAAGCCGAATCCACTTGCGCCTGGCAACATGCGGTAATAGTAGCCGTGATAGGGGGTGTGATTGCCGGAAGTGTCATAGCCTTCTTCGGCGGCCTCGGCGAGCATCGGCCCGGCCGGGCTTTCGGGCTGGCCCTCTTTCACTTGCCAATAAACACCGTTCTGCTTTCCGGGTTCGCTGACGATGCGCTTTGCATAGGAGCCTGCGGGTTGACCGTCGTGCGGAGAGGCCGCGTAGTCGCGCTGGGCGTCAACGATTCCGTGGCAAACATTGATGGCGGCGAGTTCATTGTGGCCAATACGTCGATAGAGAATTTCTTCCTTACCTGCGGCTCCGTCCCAATACCATTTGTCGCCCGAATGGACGAGCGGGATAGGGAGGGGCCAGCCATCTTTGCCGACCTGGAGTGTGAATTCTCCCTTCGTGGAGGGCACGAGTGAGTGCCCTTCGTCATACCACTTGATAAACGATTCCCGGCCTGCCTTGTCGGCGACGGAATCGCTGGACGAAGCGATCTGCTCGCTCCCGGGGCCAAGGATCGCAACCAGCTCAGAAGGATTACCGCCGCGAACAACCTTGATAAGGGCGGTAAGGGCGTCGTTGGACGAAGAGAAGGTCCTCTGGCCTGCGCCTTGCGCGCTGACGGAGTTGGCAAGGAAGGGCGCCAGAAATACAGAGGAAAGAAGGAGATGATTTGCGACCTCACGAATACTTTTCATGGTCTGTAACCTCGAATGCTCGTTGCGAAAGTCAATTCTGTTTCACCGACCGAAACCGATGTTTAGTGCGCACGACCACGAGAGCCACCGCCACGCATCCTGGCCTGACCTCGACTGCTCGCGGTTCGCTCGGACTTTGCACTTCCTCCGCTACCGAAGGCGCTGTTACTCCCACCACCGCGATTCTGCGCCTGAGGTGCCGGCCGTGCCGCCTGGGCGCTTCCACCGTTTGGACGAGCCGCGGCACTGCTGTAGCCACGATCGCCACCTCGATTCATACTCGAAGGGGCGGCGGTCCTATTCATCGTTCCGGGGTTAGCAGTGTTGGGTCGATTGGTTGCAGCGGCATTTCCAGTGTTGGATCGATTCATGTTGGTTGCGCCGGGATTCGATGCGAAGTTAGGACGATTAGTGGCCGTGTTGCTTGCCCCGTTCGGTCGATTCGCTGCCCCCGCATTGTTCCCGGCGTTGGCGCGATTCGCTGGATTTGCATTGGCCATCGACGAGCCGGGATTCTGCTTTGCGCTGTTTGGACGCGCCCCCTGATAGGTGGACTGTCCCTTCCAGTTATTCGCTTGGTTGCCCGTGCCCACAGCCGGGCGATTGTTCGTATTGATGTTGTTCACGTTCGGATTACGTGTATTGACCGTATTGCTGTTGAATTTCCGTAATAGTTGTTGTTCACATTTACATTGACGTTCTTGTTGTATTGGTTCCATTGGTAGTTCGACGGAGGATGGTATCCATAGGCCGGGTGATACCCCGAGTAGGCAGGATGGTACGGAGGCGGATAGTAGGGATGACCGCCATGATAGACGCCGCCGTATCCCCACGCCGGGTACGGATAGTAGTCGTCGTGATGCATCGCCGAACCGATCGCCATGCCAACGCCGAACGAGAGAAGTCCGATGGCGACGGCAGAGCCGGTGCTAACGCCGGAACTCGCCTGGGTAGTCGTTGTAGTCGTCGTGGCCGCGGGTTGTGTGACGACGACCGTTGTGGGAGCCGGTGTGTTGTAGATGGTCACAGGATTGTACTGCGTAACATAGACAACCTTTGGATCTGCGGGTTTGATCTCGACGTATTGCTGACCGTTATCGGCCTTCTTCGTATCGACCGTCATCTGCGGACTGGATTTTAGGTTGCCGGTCTGTTGCGCTTGCATGCGCTTGCGCTGAATGGCATCCATGACACCCTTCTGGTCAGCCTGAAAGGCCTGTCCAAGTCCGCTCGTCCAATCGATCTGCTGGCACATGTTGTCCACGACCTGGGGGAAACCCACGAGGTATTGCATGCTGGGGCTGAAGCCAGCCTGTTTTGCAGCGTTCGTGACCGCATCGCCCTTCAGATTCTGGTTCTGGAGGAGCCAGTTACCGCCGTCGAGCACCTCTTGCGCATTCGTAGACGCCGTAAGGATCTGCGCGAGTAGTTGATCAGGGTAAAGAGCGATAGGTGCCACGAGATCGTCGACGCTCATTTGCGGCGACGACGGATTCGAGGGAGGGTTCACAATCGGCGCGGCGCTCTGGCTCGCAGACTGAGAAGCATCCGGGCTTGGAGTTGGGTTGGGGTAGATGATTTGCACCCGGAAATGACACTCATGGATGAGACCATGACTGTCAGGAGAGAAGCTGTGCTTGCACGAAGGATGGGGTTCATTTGTGAATTCCTCGGGTGAAACGGGGCCGCTTGTGCCAAATCGTTGGTGCTTTACGGAATAGACATAGTCTTCGGCAATGTCAGAAGACGATTTTGAAAGCCTGGGTGACCAACTGTTCGAGTGGCATGATCGTCAGCAACAACGGGACAATGGGGGCAACGGTGGCAATGAGGAGCCGGACCACATCATCCTTCGCAAAAGGAACGCTGTGCATCTCGCGGACGACTGCAAAGCTGTTACCCAGATCGGCCAGCGACTGTATGTCACCGGTCCCCAGCAGCTGTTCGTCGTTGACTTTGCTTCGCAACCATTTTTGATCAAAATCCATGACGTAGGAAGACGCAAAGGCTCCATACTCCGCGAGACCTTCGCGCTTGGCGCGTGCAAGGTGTGGTGTGAACAAAAACAGAGGAGCCAGAACCGCAACAACGAAGAAAACGACAAAGCCGGCAATGATCATCTTGAAGGCAAGTAGCGATTGTCCGTTGTAGAAGATGTGGCTGGCGATTTGACCTGAGAGCAATGCGCCTTGGGCGAACAACAATGGAACGAAGGCAAAGCTGGATCTACCCACAAATCCAAGCCCCCCTGCCCTATCCGGATGTGCGGGCAGCAAGTGCAATTTGAGACGCGAAACCCGAAATAGAAACCAGAACCAGATCAGAATCCGCATATACCATCGCAGTAGGATGAACTGGAAGACGGGTATGCTGACAAATGCAAACCAATACCCCGCCATCGTAAAGTGCATCGCACCACCCTGAGGCGAGGCGTACCAGCTTGCCACATCCAGCGCTCCTTGATGCCGCCAGATCCAGGTGCCAACGGTGAACACAAAGATAAGAAGGGCAACCTCAACGATGACTGAGTTGCGTATACGCATTGCGGAGTCGATCGCAGCGTAAAACTTCGGGAGTTCCTCCTCGGTGACGACACGCCGTTCGACAAAGCTTTTCACTACGGGCCGGATGCGTTGATGAACGACCATCTCAGCCAGCATCAGCACTGGCAGCGAAACTAGAAACCGCACGTGAGTCTCGATATCGCTAAAGAAGGAAAGCTTTGCTCCACCTAGAAAGTGAGCTTGTGCCAGGGACAGGACCGCCAGGGGTACCCAGCATAAGAGTACAGATATTACGACCCGACGACGCACCAACTCCAGCGCCGGACCTGTCAAGCGCGCCCGCCTGAACATCTGATAGAGCGGGCCGCCCAGAACCAAAGAGAAATCGGGCGGATCTTGCGATGATGCTGGTTCAGCCATAGGTGACCCTCGCTTTCAGAAGCGCTGCAGCAATAGGCGACGTGTAATCCTACGTTTCGGAGACAGAACTAGCTTTCATCCGTTCCCTCGATGTGCGCTTTGGTTTTCCCTCGCTTAATCGAGTCAACTAACGCCGCGTGATCCTGCTCCGTCTGATCTCCGTAGCTCTCAGCCCACACTGCCAATGCTTTATCCAGAACCGCGGAGTTGCCGCAGTAGCCGGCGATCCGCGCGGTGTCTCCCACCCGCGCATGTGCGCGTGCCAGCAATGCTCCGCACGCCCAGGCATAGAAGTTATAGGAGGGTCCCGTCAGCCATTCGATTGGTATTGAAGCCTTGAGATTCTTCATCTGACGTACGTAGTAATGTCTTCCGTCGATGTCGGTATAGCCGAGCATTGGATCGTTCGAGGCTTGCAGTCCTTTCTGTCCCACCACCACCCGCATCCCATTGTGGAGAAACTCTTTCGCGAGTTGCGGCAGGTAGGGGGCATGGGCCGGCGCTGCAGCCTCTTTAACCTGCAGGAATAAGGGATCGTTATCCCCGTTGCCAAAGAGTAGCGCCAGGTACGCACGGGTCCCCACTGAACCAACCCCCACCACCCGGTGGGCAACATCTGCTACGTGATAACGGCTCAACATGAAGCGACGCTCTCGCGGAAGTGTGTCAGAGTACCGGTTCAGGGCATCGATCACCTTCGCCTTTGTGGAAGCGCTCACACGCGTCAACACCGGCGGATCGTCACGGAACATCCAGGATCCATCGTGCCTGCGCTCCGCGACCTTGAGCACAAGGGCTTTATTGTCGGTGGCCAATGCTTTGGCCAACACTTTCTTAAAGACTGCTTGGGCCTTGGGATCGATCTTGATCAGCGGATTCAGCCGTCCGGGATAGGCATGCAGATACCAGATCTCCAGCAATCCCATGCTTTCCAGTCGGGTCATATTAAATCGGTAACCCTCGACCGCGCGCTGCACGGCAGCGGCGCGCTCGCGCCGGTTCAGGCCATTTTCGCGCCCGGCTACGTTTACGCTTGCTACCAGGCGCTTGAGATCCCATTCCCACGGACCGATGGTTACCTCGTCAAAATCATTCAGGTCAAAGACAACTTCCCGCTGTGCTGTGCCATAGAAACCAAAGTTGCTCAGGTGTGCGTCGCCATCGATGAGCACCGGAATTCCGCTGATCGGTGATGTCGATAGGTCCGCCGCCATCACGCAGGCCGAGCCCCGTAGGAAGGTGAACGGCGAGGCGGCCATGCGTCCCATACGCAGGGGGATAAGGTCCTTTTGCCGGCCTTTATTGTTCTCATCAATGAGCTTCAATGGGTTGGGACGGTCCTTCGAGGGAATCCACTCCGCGTGGGACTCCCGCGGAACGGTGCGGCGCAGGTCCTTGCCGTCAGCGTGCCGCTTCTGCCATGGAATTACCTTGTGGCCGAAATCACTTCTCGGCGGTGGTTCAATCTTTGCTATTGCCATTGTGTCCTCCCGAAACTTCGACTTATTTTGATTTTTCCTTGCTTGGTCCGTCGCGTCTCCTTTGCATAAGCATTAGGAGACGCGACATTTCCATCGAATAGATATGCGTTTTCTAGTCCTGGGACTGTTTCGCCGTCGCGTGATTTAGTTTGATTTCCTCAGTTTCAATGTTGGTCAGCGGCTTCGATGGCTTCAATTCCACAGTCACCTTCAAGATTTTTCCTGTGAACTTGCTATCCTCGCCCGCCTTGTAGTCCTCGCTGACTGGAGTGCCATCGTCAATGCCGACGTCGGCACCTTCATCCGCGGAGAACAAACAGCACTGCGTTTTATCGATCCGCCCCTCGGCGACTTTGTGACCGTTGACTAACATCGTCCCCTTGCCGCCTTTGCCGATTCCACCGCCATCATAGGCAAACTCAAAACGGATGGTAGCCTTGCCGGCAGTCAGAGCTTGGGGAGCGGCGACGGTGTAACGCTGCAGGCCGAGCCAATTGTAGGTGTAGGTCGGTTTGCCATCCTTTAGGTAGAGGCTCCATCCACCGAAGCGTCCCGCCTGGGCGAGTATTACGCCTTCGGCTCTTCCTGCGGGGACATCCACATCGGCAGTGATGCTGAGCGAGGAGTTCTTCACATTGAGGAACACATTCTCCGATAACCCTTTCATGCCTTCATAGAGGGTGAGCGAAGTGCGGCCCTGCATTAGGTCAGGTCTACCGGCAAGGGCGGCATTGACCCGCTCGACGACGCGGTCATCAATTGGCAGTACGTTATTCGCGATCGCTTCCTTGACAAAGAGCGCCTGCATTTCTTTCAACTTGCCGGGATCGCTCGACGCCAGGTTGTTGACCAGGCTGAAATCTTTGGTTGTGTCATATAGCTCCCACACATCGGCGGTAAGAGCTTCCCTTGGCTTCGCCTCCCAAGGCGCTTTGTGTACCGTGCCAGCAAGCCATCCATCGCTGTAAATACCACGGTTGCCGAAGATTTCGAAATACTGCGTGGCGTGCGTGCTCTTTGCTTTGGGAGCATCGAATGTGTACATCATGCTCACACCCTGGATTGGAGTCTGAGGAGTGCCGTTGACCGACTTGGGCTCCGGCAAGCCCGCTGCTTCGAGCACTGTGGGTGCGATGTCGATTACGTGGTGAAATTGTGAGCGTATGCCGCCCTTGTCCGTGATGCGCTTAGGCCATTGAATGATGAGCGGGTTTTGTGTGCCGCCGTAGCTGCTGGCGATCTGCTTGGTCCACTTGAAAGGGGTATCGCCCGCCACTGCCCAACCCGCGGCGTAATGACCGTAGGAGAACTGACCGCCGAGATCATCGTAGTGCTTCATGATGTCGGGGACGGTTTCATGCACGCCGTTGAAATAGGTCATCTCATTGAAAACGCCATTCATGGTGCCCTCAGCGCTGGCGCCGTTATCGCCGACTTCGTAGAAGACTAGCGTATTGTCCAATTGCCCCAACTCCCCGATGGCATCAAGTAACCGGCCCGCCTCAAAGTCAGTCTGTTCGCCGAAGCCGGCGAAGACTTCCATTTCACGAGCGAAGAGCTTCTGCTCATCCGGGGTTAACTTGTCCCAGTCCTTGATGGCCGTTGGCTTAGGCGCAAGCGGCGTCTCTGCCGGTACTATGCCTAGAGCCTTTTGCCGGGCCAGCGTCTCTTCGCGTAACTTGTCCCAGCCCTGATCGAACTTACCTTTATATTTTTCGATCCACTCCTTCGCTACCTGGTGGGGCGCATGGGTTGCACCGGGTGCGAAGTAGATGAAGAAGGGCTTGTCCGGTGTCAGCGATTTCTGAAACCGCATCCAGTTGATTGCCTGGTTGGTCATGTCAGTGGTGAAGTGATAGTTGGGGTCTTTCGGTATCTCCACCTGGACCATTCCGTCATAAACCAGCGGCGCCCACTGGTTGGTTTCGCCGCCTATGAAACCGTAGAACTTGTCGAAGCCGGAGCGTGTGGGCCAGCGGTCGGTCGGGCCAGAAGGGCTCACCTCCCAGGCTGCGGCCTCATGGTATTTGCCGAAGGCGGCAGTGCTGTAACCGTTCAACCGCAGCATTTCGGCGAGCGGAGCAACGCTGTTCGGACGAGAACCTGTTTGTCCTGGGAAAGCGGTGGCCGTCTCAGAGATGGAGCCGAAGTTATTCATATGGTGGTTGCGTCCCGTGAGCAGGGCCGACCGTGTCGGGGAGCAGAGTGCCGTAGTGTGGAAGTTGTTAAACCGAAGGCCGTTGTTGGCCAGCCGTTCCACGGTTGGCATGTGGATGGGTCCGCCAAATACGCTGGACTGCCCAAAACCCATGTCGTCAATCAGGATGATAAGTACATTGGGGGCATTGGCCGGAGCCTTGACCTCGAAACGCGGCGGGGCCTTGGCTTTGCGCGCATCGAGCTCTGTGATGTGCGGGTAGCTGGGTTCAGCGATCGGCAACACACTGCGGTAGAGGGGCACGTTTTGGGCGGACATCGTGATGCACGCGAAGGCGAGGAATGGTACACCTGCTTTAAGTAAATTCATACATGCTCCTTTCAGTACTGAACGGGCATTCCATGCTCCGCGAGTGCGACGGCAGGCGTCGGCAATCCAATTACGACGTCGATCCGCCCCACCGCTATGCATGATGCCCCCCCGGCATCGGAAGGGCCGCGGCGTCCATCGCCCAGGGAAACCGATACTCTTCAAAGCCAGAAATATTGGGCGGCGGGAACGTCGGATCAGTGAAGCAGCCGACTCTGACCCCGACAATGTCCGGTGCGGCGTCAAGCACGTAGTAAACGGTCGAACCGCACACGGGGCAGAAATGAAGCGTGGCACCCTCGCTCATGCAGTTGCGATAGGTGACCGGCTTGGCGCCCGCGACGGGAAACTTCCACGAGGTCGATTTGCCTTCGATCGTCACCTGCTCCTTTGGAAATCGCGCTTGGATGGAGAACGCGCTGCCCGTCCCCTTCTGGCAGTTCTTGCAGTGGCACAAGGATCGCCGCTCCGGGTCGGGCCCTTTGGTGGTAACGGTGAGCTGTCCGCACGCGCACGAAGCCGTACGGGTTTTCATGGCAGAGCCCTGCGCGGACTTGGGATCGCCGGCGCGAGTCTTCGCGCTGTAGGGAGTCTGCGCCTTCGTGCGGCCGGTCATTGTGGTGCCAATGAGCGCGAGCGCGCCGCCAGTGATGAGAGTGCGTCTTGAGTATTTAGTGTTCATGACAGAGCTCCTTAGTTTGTTTTCTGCGTCCGATTGCATTACTCACTTCACCAGCTCGATTTCACCCGGACGCCACCTCTTGTCGAAGAACGATTCGAGTGGGCTGTAGAGGCGCAGGATCGTCCACCAGCCTTTCTTCGGATCGGTCTGGATCCAATTGCCCCGTTCGACGCCGGCAGGCTGCGTTGGGGCAAAGTAAACTGTCGTCGATCCGTCGGCATTCGCCTTGGCGGCGGGTGACGGATAAGTCTGGCTGCCTGCGCGAGGATAGTGTTGCGGGGTGTCGAGCATCGACCGCGACTGATTGTCATAAACGGTGAACGACCAAAACTTGGCGGCGGGGATATTGGGCGGGAGGGTGACCTTGTAGGCCTTGCTGCCATCGAACGCATTGCCCTGGCTGTCCCGGAAGTTCTCAAGATACTGAGAGCCGACGTTTGGCAGACGCATGGCCATGGCCGGCGTGATGCCAGTGACCGAGTAAAAGAACCACATCCGGGCATTCAGCTTACGTGCGTTGTCACTGGGATAAGGCTTGAGTCCTTCCTTCGTGATTTCTGCCGGGGGGGTCATGAATTCATGACCGCCGACCCACAATCCGTTGATCCATTGTGAGTCGGCGCCGTAATAACCAAACCCCTCTGACGGACGGCCGCCGATCGACATGGTCCGCATGGCGGCATTCCCGACGACAAGGGCCTCGGCGAGGATCTTTTTCATCCTGGCATCGGGATTGAAGGGCTTCCCTTTCACTATGCCGATCGCGGCCAACTGGCCCGCAATCTCCGGATCCATCACATCCGCAGCCTGCATCTGCACGGCCTCATTCAACATCTCAAAGTAGCTGAAATCGGCGGGCGGAACAGTATTCATCATCTTGCCGGTTCCCTCAACGAAGCGCGGGCTGGCCGGCTTGGCCAACGCTCCGAGGCTTGCCTTTCCGGCCAGATAGCCGGCGATGCTCGACCCCTCGCCGCCGGGCACATAGGGATAGATCTTGAGCGTCTTTTTAACCACTTCATCGACGGGTTTGGGGTCGTTGTTCTGGAGGAACGCCCGACCCACCAACGCCACATAAGTCGTTCTGGACCTGCGCACGTAGTAACCGCCCTCGGGCACGTCCCCGTTGTATCCGGGTGGCAGCAACAGGTACTTTCCGCCCTGTCCGCGGTCAGGCCCCGGGAATCCGAAATCGCCGATCCAGTTCCACCACATATCGTCGAATATGCCCAGACTATCCGGCGGAGTCTCGATCACGAGCGGCCCCTTGGTCAAATCCAGATACGCCCAGAAGTAATACGTATCGGCATTGGCCGTGAGAAAGAGGCTCTTGGAATCCATGAGGCCTGGCGTCACGAGGACATCGTTGTCGTTGACCCCGGCCGCCCTGAATCCCTTGAGAAGCGAGAGTTGGTTAACGGCCGCATAGCCGTTGACGAATGCATCGAACGCATGGACGTAGTCAATTTCGTCGAAAAGCTTCTGCGCAGTTGCGTTCTCCGCCACGCCGTCCTTGAAGTTGAGAGTGCCCAGACGCGACTCTATGCGGTCAGGCGTCATGATCGACTTGGGCATGTCCGTTGTCTGTTGAGCGCTGGCAGTCATTGTGGTGACGATGAGCGCTAGCAAGGCGGCGATGTACTTTTGGGGCTGAGTGATTTTCATAATAAATTTCGGTGCCTCCTTTGCACTTTGTGGCCCGTGTTCAATCTTTGGCTATTTCATCAACTCGACGTCCGGCAGCTTCCACGTCCCGTCGAACAAGCCTGTTTTGGGGCTGTAGAAGCGGAACATCGGGTAGAAGCCCTTGTTGGTGACGGTCTCAATGTAGTTGGCTTCCAATCCCGCGGGGGCGCTTCCGGCGGGCCCGAAGTAAAGGTCAACTGAGCCGTCCGCATTGGTCTTGAGCTTGTCGAGGGACGAGCGGGCCGAGTCGTTGCTCGGGTTCTGAATCATGGAGCGGGTTGCGGTGTCATAGAGCGTCAGCGACCAGAACGCCTCAGCCGGCGCGTTCGCAGGCACGTGCAGACGATACGACTTCCCGCCATCAAGGCGGTTACCGTCCTTGTCCTTGAACGCCTGGACGTAATTTCCACCGGGACCGGCCTTCATTACGCCCAGAGCGGGCGTCGTGTAGATCGCACCATAGGTGTAGTGCAGCCGTTCATCGATCTGACCGTACGCATCGGTTTGCTGGAAGGGATTCACCTGGAACACCCAGTGCCACTGCGCCCCGGGAAACGGCTCGGGTTGCCCGAATCGTTCGGGTCCTTCAAACAGCATCACGCGGCCCATGGCATCGCCCATCCGTGCAGCCTCTTCGAGGATCGCGCGCTGCCGGGGATCGGGCTTGAACTCCTTGCCCTTCTCGATGCCCAGCGGCTTGAGCATGCCCATGTAGAACAGGTCGCGCGTCTGAACGGGGTTATTGTTGATGAACGCCGAAAGACGCTCCCAGAACGCCATCCCCTTGGGCGGAGTCGTATCCATTACCTTTCCCGACATGGAGATGAACTTGTTCGGCTTCGGATTACTGCTTTCGCTCAGCGGATAGACCTTTACCCGCCTGACGTTCTGGACGGCGGCATCCTTGTCGTCGTTCACAACGATGCCGCGTACCATAGCGTTATAGTTGTTCATCGTTCCCTGGAGGACGTGATAGCCAGTCTGCGGAGTGTCGCCCTTGTAGCCGGGTGGAAGAAGGAGAAACTTCCCTCCCTTCGCACCATCGGGTCCGGGCAGACCGACGTCGGCGATTGATCTCTGCCAAAAGTCGTCAAGGATGCCCACAATGGCGCCGGGCGGAATCTCGACGACGACCGGTCCCGACTTCCCAAGGTCAACGTTGGCCAACGCGTAGATAGTGGTGTCATTCGCTGTGAGCCAGAGGCCCTTTGTGTCGGCGAAGTTGTCGGCGATGACCATGTCGTTGAGATCAGCGCCGAGGTCACGGTTGGTCGCCATGCGAATGGACTCGAACGAAACCGCCGGATAAGCCCATAAGTAGGCTTGCACGGCGCGCTGATAGTCCATTTCGTCGAAGACCTTCCGCGCGGTTTCCTCAGTCGGGAATCCATTCGGAAAGCTCAGTTTGCCGATCCGCGTTTCCACCGTATCGGGTGTCATGATCTTCTCCAAGGTCTTGTTGTTGAAGCCGGGCGTGTTCTGCGACTGAGCGGACGCGGCCGCGAGAGTGAGCGCGAAGAGAATGAGTTTGATTGTGTTCTGCGACTTAGAACAAGGCTTCCAAGCAGCCTGAATCGTCCGTGGGCACTTTTCGCGAAGCGCCTGTTTTTGCTCCAGTCTTTCAATCTTGGATGAATCGGGATCAGAATTCATTTTTGATTCTCCTTAGTTCGCGCACCGGCGTATGGCCTCAAGCACTTCGGCTCCAGAATCGGTCTTACGGAAATAAGCCACGCAACCTACCGCTTCGGCCTCTGCGCGGGCCTCAGGATCGTCGTGAGCAGTGATGAAGACGATAGGGGTGCGCCCCCCTTCGGCCACGAGGCGACGGGCAAGTTCGATGCCGGACATGCCACTAAGCTGGATGTCGAGCACCAGGCAGTCGAACTGAGGATGCTTGGTGTCTGCGAGGAACGCCTCCGCGGAGGCATAGGTGATCGGCTGAATACCCGCCGCACGCAGCAGCCTGCCGAGTGATCGGCAAAGACTTTCGTCATCATCGACGACGGCGACATAGATAGGTGTAATTTTGCTCATCGGTGACCAATGAGCACTATAGGTGCCGGCGCGGATGCCGACTACTGCCCTTTGGGGAAGGTCGGCGTAGACGCCGTGAAGATGCGCGCTTCGTCGGTCAGTCGCGTGAGTTCTGCAACGGATTGCACACGCAGTTTCGTTGTAATCGCCGTGCGGTGCAGCTTCACTGTCCGCTCGTGGATGCAGAGATCGGCGGCGATCTGCTTGTTGAGTCTGCCCACCACGACATGGCCTAGTACTTCCAACTCCCGTTTGGTGAGCGCGGCGAAGCGAGCGCGCAACTCACCCTGCCGGGCGCGCTCCTCACGTTCGCCCGCATCGCGGGCAAGGGCGCGATTTACCGCGTCGAGCAGCTTTTCTTTTGACGCGCGCTTCTCCAGGAAATCCTCTGCGCCCCCGCGCATCGCGCACACGGTCGAGGGAATATCGCCGTGGCCAGTGAGAAAGAGAATCGGCAACGGATTGCGAGTTCGCGCGAGCGCCGATTGCAGATCGAGTCCACTCATTTCGGGCATCTCCAAATCGGCCAGCACACAGCCCGGCGCATTCGCATCGCGCTGCTCGAGAAAGTCGCTCGCCGACGAAAACGCCTTCACCGCGAACCCGCTCGCACGCAGCAGCCGCGAGATCGCAGCAAGAAAGGACGCGTCGTCATCGACTAGGTGAACGGTGGGTTCGGTCGCACTCATTCCGCGGCTGCCTCCTCATCAACGATTGGCAGCGTAAAACGAAACGCGGCCCCAGCAACGTTGTTGTTCTCCGCCCAGAGCCGACCACCGTGCGCCTCAATAATCGTGCGCGATATCGGCAGGCCCATGCCCATACCGTTCGGCTTGGTGGTGAAGAAGGGCTCGAAGACGTGCGCAAATTTGTCGGCGGGAATGCCATGGCCGCCATCGCTAACGGTGATCTCGATGGACCGCGGATCGTCGAGCCGCGCGGCCACACTAACGCACCGGTCCTCCCGTCTCGCCCCGTTGAGTGCATCCATACCATTGAGAATGAGGTTGAGCAGCACCTGCTGTAGATGCACTCGGTCGCCGCGCACGAACGGTAGATCGCTCGGCACGTCCAAGTTCAAGTCCACCTGCCGTACCGCAGCATCGGCCCGCAAAAGGGCTGCGACATCGCCAACGAGTTCGCGCACGTCGAGAGGTCGCGTGTCGAGATCATGTTTCTTGAGCAGCCCACGCATCCGGTCGATGACCTTGCCCGCTCGCTGGTCGTCCTCGCGGATGTCGACAAGGATCGCGCGGATTTCATCGAGATCCGGCGATCCGTTCTGCATGAAAAGTTCCGCCGCCTCCGCGTTGCGCAGGATCGCGCCCAGCGGCTGATTAATCTCATGCGCCAGTGACGAAGCGAGCTCGCCCATCATCGAGACGCGACTCACGTGCGCGATCTCCTGCCGTAGAAGCTGCGTCTCCTGCTCCGCCTTGTGGCGCTCTGTAGTGTCGAGTGACACGCCGCGCACGAGGATCGGTTTACCAGCGCCATTGAACTCGACTCGCCCCCGAGAGTGGATCCAACGCATCTGTCCGTCAGGAAGCACTAACCGATGTTCCATCTGGTAACGGCCATCGCCCTCAATCGCTCTCGCAAGCGCCTGGAGAACCGTCTCGCGCTCGTCGGGGTGCAGGCGGTGTAAGAAGTCGTCGAGGCTGAGCGGTTCCGACTTCGAAAAGCCGAACAAGGCGCGCCAATTGTCGGTGGCCCAAATTTCCTTCTGGGTGAGGTCCCGAACCCAGATGCCCAGGTTCGCGGCCTCGGCCGCCAGAATCATCCGGTGTTCGCTTTCGCGCAAATCGCGCGCGAGTTGGGCCGCGTTCAACACGTCATCGCTCAACTCGATTCCCATCGCCAGCAAGATGGCTAGATAGGCAAAGCTGATGAGATATGGCGACCGCAAAGTACGGGATTCCACCAAAGCTGAATGTCCGCCGGCGGCCAGAAGAAAGAACGTGATCGTCCCACCGACTACGATCGCCCGGCGTCGTCCCCCCCGACGCCAGAGAGTGACCGACGCATCTGCCACGAACACCAGGAGTAGAAGGAGGCTCAAATAAAACACTGCGTTCCATGGACTAGGCACTCCTTCCGCGAGCGTGTAGGTCGCGCCACCGAAAGTCTCCATCTTTCTGATGCTGGTGAGCTGGACGTAGATCATTCGTGGCTGCGGGGACAGATCGGCGGTCATCGCAAAACACGTTAGGCCAGCTGCTAGTAACGCGAGCCATCTTCTCCCTGTGCCAAAGAAGACCCACACGAACGCCGTCAAGGATAGGACCAGTGCCGCTACCGCAAAGTCAGCCCAACGTAACAATGCCAGATACTCGGCCGGGCTGTCGGTGCGCATGATTGCCAGTTCAAGATAGGAAAAGACCGCGACCGCAAATGCATTGAGGGAAAAAAGCAAATACGGGGCTCTTGGTTTCTGACGGAGCCCAATTCCCAAGTTGATAAGCGACATCGTGACGCAAGCCCCGGTCACCATCGGCCACAGGATGGTCATCCAAGTCATAGCTGGTTCTCCGCAGCATGGTCTGTGGCGGCAAAAGATTTGGGCGTCGCGCAGGCACGTGCGACTCTTGCGGAGCTACTGCACGGGTTCAGGCCGTACGCCTCTTGCACCGGAGCACCAATAATGCATCGCCGCCAGCGTAATACCATGCCGACTTAATAGTGAAACCAGATGATCTTCATCAAGTTCCAAATATTGGGTGATAAAGCTGAGTCTAGTCCGCTTCACAAAGACAAAAGAACTAGCAGTATTAACAGGGGTAGGTAGATCCCGGGAACCACTTCAAACAGACCGTATTCCCATGTTCAGCGTTGCTTGGCGTCACAGAGATAGACAGATAGTTAACGTCACTCAGAGATTGGAGAAGGAGGCAGCGTGACTATTCGCCCAGCTACATCGGAGCGGTTTCCTGTGGAGCGATTTCTCTAAATAGAGGCGCGCTCTTCGCTGCTGGGAGACTGGTCTTGAAGTCTAATGCGGTTTGCTCATGACCGAGCGGGTGTTGTTCGCGCCACAATTCGAGCAGAAGCGGGGGCATCTGTGAAAGAACGACTTTTGTGCGGCCCACTTTCGCATGACACCCGGGGCAAAGCGAAATCATAAGATGGAGTACGGATTTTCCTGGTACGCGATGATGAACAACGATGGAACGTTTGCGTCGCCCTGAAGCTCCGGAGACACGGCAGCAATAGCCATCTCGCTCCAGGACCTGCTCTCGCAGCCCACCAAAATATTCGTCGTCCTGCCGTTTCAAAGTGTAGCAGGTTGCACAAAGACCGAGCGCAAGGATCTTCTCGCGTCCGCATCGGCAATGCAGCGCCCGCTGTACTCCGGTCTTCGAAGGATTAGTCTTCAATACCTGCCAGCCCAACATTGATGTCCGCGGCGATCCAGCCTTCCTTCCAGGGTTGCGTACGGTCCTCATCGAACGGAATTCCATTTGCCCGGGCATCGCCGCCGGCATCGAACAGCAGGCCCCATGTCTCTGCGTAAGCATCTTCCCCGCCATCGGCCAAGACACGTTTGTGCCGATCCAATTCAAGAGCTTCCGTATCGGCGTCTTCCCAGCCACAACGCCAACAGTGATGTGCGATCTCTGAGTCCGGTATCGCAGCTAGACGGGCCCGATAGCCGGCTGCGTATTCGATGGTGTCCCACTTTTCTAAAGCCTCGAGTCCTGGATGAATCATGCATAATCTCCACTTGCTCTAGTTAGAAAAAGATAAACCCTTGTTGCGGCCTCTATACTCGCACAAATCCAATTATTCGACATCGCGACCGTTCATCAACCACTCGCTTTCAGGTTTGCCCAATGCGTTGGCGGCAGCCCATCGAGCAAGATCCATCAGTTTGTCAAAGCTGCGCTTTTTGCCAACGGGACTAGTGACCACAAATGAGCGGTCTCGCTCGCTTTCCGGCAAATTATGTTTCGTCACGAGCATCACCGCCCAGATACAAAGACATCGCGAGTTGCACAGGTACATCTCTCCTTCCGCATCCGTGACGGTGTAGGAGCTTGAAGGAACAGCGACCATATCGTAGGAGCAGACCTGTCTCTTCATAGAAACCCGATGATTGAGCCTAAAACTCATACTATCGAACAACCTGGTGATGCATCGCGGGAGTCGGGCCGAAAGCAGGTGCCGTTGGATCGCTCTCTCCCGTTTCCTTTGATTGTTTAGCGCCATTGCGACCTACCGAGACCTTGCCCATAGCTCATCAATCGCTGGCCTCGATTCAACTCCGACCGCTGCCAATGATCGAGCGATTCGGATAATTCCTGCTTTCCGGCCAGTTCTCCGACAAGCGCGAAGGCGTTCGCAATGCCCTTGGAGGTGCTTGCCGCCGTGTGTGGCCGGATCACGAAAGAAGCATCTCCCATCAGGATCGTGCGGTTGAAGACCAACTGCGGACAGGCCAAGTCCATGATTGCCTGCACAAACGGCTCCTTCGTCGCCCTTAGCAAGTCCTTGAAGGCAGGCGGCAATACCCGCTCCGCGATCTTGCGCTGCCTACTTTCCTGCTCAGGATGGAGTGCCCCGGGCGGAATCGCGTAGGCTCGGCGAACGCCATTCGCGTCCGTATGCACCGAATCGAGCCCGGCTTCAGTCAGGTTCCAGTACCACACCCAGTTCAGACGGCGTTGTCCAACGCGCGTATCTCCCGTTTCGCTGGGGATGAGATAACAGAGGATATGGCTCTCTGCCATCCTGAAAAAGGTGAAGTTGTCCTCGAAGACTTTGAGGACATCCGCCGAAAGGTCACTCTCTTGAACCACGCCCCGCCAAGCGACGTAGCCCGCGTACTCCGGTTGAACTTCCGGCAAGAGTAGACCTCGGATGCTCGACCGGAAGCCATCGGCGGCGACAAGAAGATCGGCTTTGCTTTCCATGCCACCCTTGAAATGTGAGGTGACGGAGGAGCCATCTTGGCCCATACTGTCGAACTCATTTCCCAGGTGATAGTGCTCAGCCGGAAAGCTCCGCTCAAACCATGAGTAGAGGAGGCCCCAGGATGTCATCAACTGGGGCATCCTGTCAGACAAAGCAACCGACCCGCCTGCATCGAGATACTTACGATAGTTGAGCGTGACGCCGACATCGCCATCGCCCTTGGCTCCGCAGAGCCGAAGTAGTTCTAACGTCTCCTGCTGCAGAACGATCCCGGCTCCGCGATCGGAAAGGCTCTGGGGGCTTCGCTCGAAGATATCGACCTCCCAGCCGATCCTCCGAAGCAGGATTCCCGCAGCCAGACCGGTAAGAGAGCCTCCAACAACCGTCGCTCGTTTCATCGTGCTCTCTATCAGACCCTGCAGACACCGTTCACACATTGACCGGATGTACCTTGAATCTCCCGAATCGAAGCAGCCAGCACTTCTTCATGCTGGGCCCCGCTCGCCAGAACTCGTCCACTAAATGAGATCTGAGGAACTCCCCGGACGGCGGTTGAGACTTTGCGCTCAGCGGCTCTGACCTCAGCAGCCAGCTCCGGGCCGTCGAAGTCTTCCACGCGCGAGATCGCCGAGACGCCGAACTCGCGAGCGATGCTTAGCAGCACCGCCGGATCGCCCACGTCCTCACCATTGACGAAGTAGGCCTGGAACAAGCGCTCCGCAACTTTGCCCTGCATCTCCAGACCCTGTTTCAGGGCCGCCGCAAGCAGTACATGACCGCGAAAGGTGTTCGGTGTCCGCTTCATTCGGTCGTGATGGAAGGTAATGCCGACCTCCGCCCCGGCCGCCGCTACCTTCGCATCGAGCCGCTGCGATTGCTCCCAACTGCCGAACTTAGCCGAGCGATACACCCGCCGGTCAAGGCCATCGACCGGCATATCGGCGTTCAGTTCGAAGGGAAGCCAGTGCATCTCGACCTTTTTTCCCAGTATCGCCGCCGCCTTTTCTACACGCCGCTTCGCCACAAAGCACCACGGACAAATCAAATCGGACACCATATCAACCACCAACGAATTTGTCTGCTGTGTACCTGTCTCCAAGACATCATTCATAAAGGGCGCTCCCGCACGTCTTCATTTACTCTAGAGACTAAGTAACCAACAAACAAGTAGTCACTAAAAGGTGACTGTCGAAGGACTATGAAAACAAAGACCCGATCAGAAGTCGCAGAACCGCTTTACGACTCGCAGTACCCAGCCAGACAGGTGTTGCAGATCATCGCCGATACCTGGACCCCAATCGTCCTGTTTTGCATGAGAGGCCGCACGCGTCGTTTCAACGAGCTGCAGCGTTCGATCCCAGACATCTCCAAAAAGATGCTTACTCAGACGCTCCGGAAGCTGGAGAAACGCGGACTGCTCAACCGACTGGTTCATCCAGTTGTCCCGCCTCATGTTGACTACAGCCTCACGCCAGCCGGCAACAAGTTCGCCGAAGCCGTCGCATTGCTCTGCGAATGGGCGGTGCAGAATAAAGCTTTGCTCAAGCAGGTTGCCGCCAGAGACACTCACTGAGTAGTCGATCTAGCACCAACTGTGAATAGAGGACCGGCAACTTCCGGATGGCCGACGATACAGTCGGAATGCCCTTGTGCCTCCTTAGGACAGCTGAACTTGATAAAGCAAGAATTAGAGTGGCCTGTGCTCCAGCTCACGAGCCAACTCCCGGCCGATCCCTGCGAAGTCTCCCTGAATCTCGCGCGCGCGGGCCAGAGCTGCCTGAACATGAGGAAGCACATTCTCAGCTCCTACATGTTTCAAAAAGTCAGAGCGTGCGATCAGCTGCGACGGTTGATCGCGCGCGCCACAAAGCAGAAGCGCCTTGCCTGCTTTATGCAGGCGATCGGAGAATTGCTCAAGAGCGTGGATACCGGTCGCGTCGAGCGCAGTCGTATTGCGGAGACGCAGTATCACCACGTCTCCAAACTGCCCCAAGTCTTTAGTAGCTTCCGCGAGCTTCTCGGTCGTTCCGAAGAGAAACGGGCCATGAATGCGGAGAATGGTCACGTTCGAGGGAATGTCCTTGTCTTGCAGGATGTGCGCCTGCCCATCTTCCAGGTATTCGCGCGTGACAGGCGCGACGGTTGTCGTTTCTGTGATGCGGTAGATGTAAAGGAGCGCTGCAAGCGCCATCCCGACTCCCACGGCTACCGTAAGGTCGGCGAGTACGGTTAGAGCAAACGTCGTGAGCCAAACGGCAATATCAGCCCTCGATAGACGAAAGATTGTGCCGATCTCCCGCCACTCCCCCATGTTGTAAGCCACCACGAACAACACAGCTGCCAGCGTTGCCAGCGGGACAAAACGCGCCAGCGGAGCGGCAACCAGAAGGATGGCGAGCAACGTAAGCGCGTGGACCATTCCCGCCACCGGGGTGAGTGCGCCGGAACGAATGTTAGTCGCTGTGCAGGCAATTGCACCCGTCGCGGGTATGCCGCCAAAGAGAGGAGAGGCGATATTGGCGACACCCTGTGCTACCAGCTCCATGTTCGAGTTATGGTGATCTCCGCTCATTCCGTCGGCAACGACCGCAGAGAGCAGGCTTTCAACTGCCGCAAGCAGCGCAACCGTGAAGGCAGACGGAAGCAGAGGCAGGATGTGTGCCGCCTGAAAGTCGGGCATGGCGAAGTGCGGAAATCCCTGCGGGATGCCACCGAACTTACTGCCGATCGTTTCGATTGGCAGGTGGAAGCCAGCAACTACGACCGTTGACAGCAAGAGCGCGACAATCGAACCTGGAATCCGCTTCGTGAGTCGTGGCCACAGCAGAATAATGGTCAGTGAAGCAGCGGCTACGGCCACGGTTTGCCATCGTATGGTTCCGGCGTAGTGAAGGAGGGTCCCGATCCGAGCAAGGAATTCACTGGGAACTGGCGGCGTCGTCAGCCCAAGGAAGTCTTTAATCTGGGTGGAAGCGATCAGCAGTGCGATGCCGTTGGTAAACCCGATCGTAACCGGGCGAGGGATGTACTTGACGGCGGAACCTAGGCCCGTGAAGCCCATGACGAGCAGCAGTAGACCCGCCATGATTCCGACCAGTGCTAAACCCGCCACGCCGAATTTCACGACGATGCCAGCGACGATAACGACGAAGGCCCCCGTCGGTCCACCGATCTGAGTACGTGATCCACCCAGCGCGGAGATCAGGAATCCCGCAACCACCGCGGTATAAATACCAGCCTGCGGAGGCACACCGGATGCAATAGCGAAGGCCATCGCCAGCGGAAGCGCAACTAGGCCCACCGTCAGTCCTGCGATGAGATCCTGCGATAATTGCGTGGCCGTGTAGCCGCGTAGACACTCAATCGAGCGCGGAACCCACTGTTGCCCCGAACTCATCGAGCAGTTTCCAGCGGCTTCTCAATCTCGTCCAGCATGCCCAAAGACTCCTTGAGATGGGCGTGGAAGTAGGTTCGCATTAGATTCAATACATCAATGATGATGGGATCACGGACTGCATAAATGACCTGATTCCCGGACTTGCGACTCGAAACAAGCTGCTTTACCCGCAGCACAGCGAGGTGCTGGGAGACATTGGCTTGCTCCATGCCGAGCTTCTCGATCAGGGCGCCGGCAGAGAGCTCCCCCGCACTGAGAAACTCCAGAATGGCAATTCTGGTCGGGTGAGCGAGTGCCTGGAAGATGTCGGCCTTGAACCGGCGCAATGAATCCTGCATAGATCGAATATTAGCATATACGAATATAACTGGAAGTCGGATATCGCAATTTATTTCGTGTCCTAATAGACTCTTTAAGCTTCGCCACTACCTGTCCGATAACGCAGAAAGCGAGTCTATTGCGGCATTTGCAAAATAGGCCCCAGAAATCTGATGCTCGATAGCCTCCGTGGAACACTACATACGGATGGTCTCCTTGGCCCAATGCGGTTCCTCGCTGGTATTCCACTCCAGCTCTGGGAACGCAGACATACAGCTTGTCTTGTGCGGCGGGAGGAGATTTCGATCATTCCGTTCTAGTTCGGGCTTCGCCTGGAAATGGGAATGCGTCCGCGGCTCGGAGTGCGGTCACGTGGCGCACGATATCGTTCCCCTTTTCTGCATCGACGCCTGCGTCTTTTGATAGATAAGTCAATCGTGTGGGCGCCGCAAACTGCGTACCAGCCGCCTCAACAATTTCAGCAATCTTCAGAATGACGTCTTGGCGAATGGCAGTGAAATCTGTCCAGTCGCCCGTCTTGCCAAAGGCGAACGGCGGTACTGTTCCACTCGCTGTACCAGCTGTCATGGTCGCCGGACGAGATGCGGTTGACGGTGGCCATGACTTCGCCGAACTCGCTGGCACCGTAACTGCTGGCGCCAAAGGCGCGCTTGGTCTCGTACCAAAACTGAATGTTGTCAGCGAAAAATGGATACTTCGAGTGCTCTGCCATGTGAATCCTTTGCTCGTGGATTAGCTAGTATGAGCTAATTTGTTTCGGTGATCATTTGAAGCCTTCGTTGACTGTCGGTTTTTTGAGAAGGCACGTATTTCAAATCGGTCGTCTCATCGAGCTAATCGCGGCCTCGACGAGATCCATCTCTGTTGTCCCTGCTGGAGCTATGCGAACAAGTGTTCCAAGCCGACCAGTCGATAACAGCAGAGACAGCCCGTGAATCAGCGCCCAATTCGCAGTGATTGCCCCGACTTGCGCCAGGGTTGGATTTTCCATGCTTGCGCCACGAGTCCCGGCCAGAATGGTAATCCCTCGCTTTCTGGCTGCTTGTAGGGCAGGATTCTTCGAATCGAGGCGGATCGGATCCGACATTAGTTGAAACAGAGCCGGGTTGGCTTTGGCGAACCCTATATATGTCTTTGCGAGCTCGATTGGAGTATCCCCGCCTTTCTTCGCGGCCTCAACAAGGTTGTCGGAAAGGCGATCCAATCCTTCGGCCGCCAGTGCGCTCAATAACGAAGACAGGTCTGGGAAATGATGAGCAGGGGCAGCGTGTGAAACACCTGCACCCCGTGCCGTCGCCCGTAAGGATAGTGCACTTAGTCCTTCGCGCTTCAGGATGGACTCAGCGGACCGCAATAGCGATTTGCGCAGGTCTCCGTGATGATAGGTATCCGTTTTCTGTCGTGTTCGATTCGTTGCCATCGTCTCATATTAGTCCCACTATCTGGTCAGTGTCAAGATAAAGGCTTACTAAATAACAGTTTGCTCTGATCTGCGGTAAGGAGCCGGTGCTTCCCGCGTCCTTGATGATCCAACCCAAAGAAATCAGCAGCGAATAGCACTCACAAAATAAAATGGATTTTCTGAATCTAGACGACGACAAGATACATCTATATTATTGATGTTGACGCTGACAAGATCACAACCACTAAAGGTATCGAGAGGAGAAAGCAATGAAACAGTATTTGAGGTCAAGATTCTCGTTCGCAGTATGGGTAACGAGCCTTTTAATGACCGGCTTGGCCGGCATTGAATCGCAGGCTCAGACGCCGTCGCAGGTTCAATCGAACACAACCCCCACGCAGGTTCAAATCAAGGTCACGAATGTGACCGCACAAAGTGCCTCGGTAAACATCCGAAATCCAGGATCGGCCGGAGACACAAAGATTCACCTCAATGGAAAAGATGTAAGCTCCCGGTTTTCCCCTGCCGATTGCAATGGTGCGACGTGCGAGACAGCCACGCTCGCCGAGGCCGATGGTTTTCGCGTTGCAAAGAACGTGCTTACTGTGAACGCCGGCAGTGGAATGACCGGGCGTTTGCGATTCGATGGCAGTAGCTCGGCCGCTACTTCTGCTTCGCCTTCCGCCCTGCCGCAGCTCAAGGCAATGTCGCTAGCCGCGCCACAGGCACAGGCTGTTTCGGGGGGGATTACCTCGCCGTTTCTTCCTCCAACATTCACGCTTAAAACACAATATAGCGGTGGCTGGAACGGCCAGTTCGATCCGACCAAACCGTGGTTTACCGTCGGAACCCAGGGTTATCCGAGTGTTCAGCCCGCGAACTGCGGCGGATCGCCCATTTACATGGCTGTGGTTCTCGATCGTCAGACTTTAGCCGAAAAGACTTCTGCTCCGGAGTCCTCCCCACAGTGTTTCGCAAACTCTGCTGCGCTCAAGGCGTATCTCTCAGGCCTGAATAAAGCTGGCGCGAATGGCGATCTGGTCATTCTCTCAAGCAATCAAAAGGCATCCCCCGATGGGGGTCTGGATCTCACCGATATTGGAGGTTCTCTATATCTCGAGTCCAATCTTCCGGGTACAACCTATCCGGCGGGCATCATGGCTATCGGAGTTCCCGGTGCCACTAAGGGAACCGCTTACGAGCAATGGTACACATCCAATAAAGGGTACGAGGCAGCGATACCCTTCTCCAATGGAACGCTTCAGGAGGACGCATACGGAAATTACAACTTCCAATCCTCTGAGGTCTTCGAGTTCACAGTCTCGCCGAACGATCCAGCCAACCTATCCCCCAACACGACGAGCGTTATCACCATCAAGTATCCAACGCTCACTGGCACCATCGAGTATGACTATCTTCCGCCAACGGGCAACAATGGATTCTGGCTGCTGACGCTCTCTCGAAATACCCTCGGGACCTATCCATACAATTGCGCGTGGGGAAACAGGTCGCCTGACGGCTCCGTTCAATACATTCCGAACTGCGGGACCTTCTACAACACTGGAAGCTCCGATGCGGGCACCTCGATGGCCGCATTCAAGCAGCTTGCCGTGGATATCAGCAGCATCAATACATGGCAGATGGCCTTCTTGACTACGGTTGGTCAGCCTGTTTACGCGGGCAGCCCTGCAAGTGTCTTCAACGTTGGTGGTTTCAATGGAAACTATAGCGGCCCCAGCAACGGCTTTACTGAGTTCGCCAACGCCCTTACAGTCTTTGGCGCCCAGCCGAATCTCGTGCAGTACCTGTTCAATCCTGGGGATGCCTACACACTGATTACGAGCCCTGGCATGGGAGGACCGCTCAACGGCAACAGCGTAGAGTCGACCACCCACCTCAGCGCCGAGGGACAAAGCGGTTTCGTTCACGGCATTATGCAACGCAATCTGAACGGCCTCTTTACACCCCAACAGACCAATCAGGAAGCTGAGTCACTCTTTGTGATCAAAGGGGGAAACAAGAGTCCGGAGTTTGCCTTAACCGAGACTGCACAGCAGCAGCCTGTCGATTGGCCCTCCAGCAGTCAGACGACGCTTCTCAGCGCGGGTGGCTCAACAGCCAGCAGTATTCCTGGACAGATCGCGGCCTATCGTTACTTGAGCTACGTCCTGCTGAACATCTATCAGCAAGGCGCCACAGGCAGTCACCTCGATGACATTCACTACTTTTTCACCGGCTCCTATAACACTGCCATCAACTACCACACCTACGACCCGATCGCGATTCAGTTTCCAAATCCTGCGACGGTCTCTGGTCCTTATGTCTATCCCTGCGCCAGTGTCTCCAACAACACCTGCACAGTCACGATCCCGCAGATCGACTCAAATCCGCTGGTGTTCACACAAAGCGATTTTCTAGCCGTCCAGTCTCAACTTCGGACCGAGATTATCTACCTTACGAACACGCTTCAGTTCCTGGTTACTGGTTCGAACAACATGAAAGACGTGATCGCCGGAGGCAGCGCCAACGCGGGCTTAGCCCTTACCGGGGCAGCGTCGACGATCCTGGGCAGCAAGCTTCAGCCTCCGCCACCACAGACGGTCGTCAAAGCAAGCTGGCAGAACATTGTTTCGATGATCGGCGGTGTCGCATCGCTGGCGTCCGCTATCCCTGGGATTGGGAACGTTGCGGGCCTTATCGCGGATGGTTCCAAGATCGCTGCAATCGTTGGGGGCGCCACCACTGCTATTGGCGGTGCGGCCTCTATCGCAGCCGGCGGAGGACAGATTACGTCCAGCTCTACCACTAGCTCGCTACCCAGCGCATTTGCCACCTTCTCCACTACCATCGGCGATCTGGCGCAAAATAACCTGCAGGGTCAGTTGAGTAGTGGCTTCGACGCGATGACTGACAGCGTCACCTCGGACTGGGGACGTCTCTCAGTCATTGGTCCGATGACGGTCGATTCGAACAATCTCGTCTTCTTCTCTCCGAATCAAGCGGCGCAGAACGTCGCCATTCAGGCGCTGACCCAGGGCGCGTCGCGCAGCTTCTATATGGCTCTGCTGCCGTCCCTTGGTTATCGCATCGACTACTGGCAGGGCGTTGGACCTGGTGTTTCCATGGGCTACTGGAGCAACGGTCAAGCCCTTTGCTACGCTTACTACCTCACGCCGCAAACTAATCCAGTTTCTGCACCTCCGGGTATCAGTGCCTCGTTTCCATCTTTGGGTGGAACTCAGCAATACTTTGCCGGCGACATCAGCTCGCAGCCGGTGGACTCCTACGTAATTGCAGGAACGGTCACCGGGGGCGGGGGCAGCCACCCTGAGATCGCGACCATCGATCCTCAACTGGCGGCTTCGCTCTTCGGCGCGAGCGGCCTGAACCTCCCCGTCGAAGAGTTCGTTGCTCCTGTCGGACCGATGTCGGCCTCGTTTCAGATCGCGTCCAGCCAGGATCCCGGCTCACACCAAAACGATACGATATGCGCTGCACCGATCTCCACTGGCTCCGGTGGCTTGCAGACGACAAAACCTCCAACCACGACAGAAACTCCAACTTCCACCACCCTGTCCACGCCCACAACGAGTGTCCTCGGCCAGGATCTGACTCTCTCCGCAACCGTTACCTCCAACGCCAGTCCGGTCACGAAGGGCAAGATGTACTTCGTGCTCGACGGTACTTATCTCCCGGCGGTTCCAATGACAACGCAGGGATCGGCAAGCATGACAATTCCCGGTACGTCATTGGCAGTGGGAAGCCACACTCTGCAGGCCGACTACTCGACGGTAACTCCCTACGCTGCATCCGAATCGAGTGTCGCAACAGTCTCGGTTTACGGCGCAGCTCCCGGCATCAACCTGTCGACCTCGGCGGGCAGCGTGAATGTGAGCTACGGTTCGACCTCCAGTCCGATCACTGTGCAGCTCACCTCGCTCGCCGGGATGGCCGGTGCCATCAATCTGAGCTGCACAGGTCTTCCCATCGGGATGACCTGTAGGTTCAATCCGGCCCAGGTCAACCTCCAGGCCGGAGGCGTCAGCTCAGCATCGCTGACAATCACTGCAACCGCAGTCGGCCTGTCTTCCTTCTGGATTCCAGGTATTGGATTGCTGGTACTTCCGCTCTCGCTTGTGAGCCTCGGGGTCATGCGAAAGGGCAGACATCATCTCCCGAAGATTGCAAGCGTACTTGCTTTGTCGCTCCTTGGGACACTGTATCTATCGGGGTGCAGCGGTGGCGTCAGTCCAGCGTCTCCGGACTCACTCAAGGAATCGGGCACAAAAACAATCTCAATCAATGCCACGAACGGGAGCACTACCGGTACGATTCCCGTCCAGGTGAATATCCAGTGATTACTGGTTATGTGATAGGTAAAAGCGAACAGTCCCACTGCATGAATCGAGGCCTCCGAAATGGAGGCCTCCTTTTTCGAGACGGAAGTAACAATTAATTGCGTACAATTTGCGACTCTCCTTATATCAAAATGCTCCACGGAGTGATGATCGGTACCGACAAAGCGGCCTTCCGTCTGTGATCGTCGTGCACGACGAGGCGCAGTCAACGGGTTTCGTAACAGCCTCCTTTTCTGCCCGCAACGCCCACCCCAAGATTGGCGCAACAGAACGGCGACCGCGAAAAGACGGCCATTTACCAGGCCGCGGAGGCAGTGTGCGAAGCACATTTCGGAATGCGGGATCAGGCGAAAGAGCTCGCTCGGACGGCACTCGAACTCGGAAAGGGCCGCGATGTGGAGTATGCCGCGGGGTTTGCACTGGCGCTATCAGGGGACATTTCCGGATCGCAAATGCTCGCCGAGGACCTGGCAAAACGGTTCCCGGAGACACTCCGGTACAGTTCGAGTATCTTCCCACGTTGCGAGCGCTTTTCGCGCTCCACGGTGAGGCTCCGTTGGACGCGATCGAGCAGCTACAAACGGCGCTTCCCCACGACCTCGCGATGCCGGGTACAGCTTTCTTCGCCAAGTTCGGAGGGCTATATCCCGCCTATGTGCGCGGTCTGGCGTACCTGCAGGCAGGCCGCGGCCGGGAAGCGGCCACGGAATTCCAAAAAGTCCTGAATCATCGCCGCATCGTTCTTGCCGATCCGATCAGTTCGCTGGCGCGCATGCAACCGGGCAGAGCATTTGTCATCTCGGGCGACGTGGCCAAGGCCAAAAAACCCTATCAGGATTTCCTCACCCTCTGGAACAATGCCGACGCGGACCTCCCCGTCCTGCGACGGGCCAAGGCAGAATACGCGAAGCTTTAGTCTTTCAGTACTTCGACTTAGGTGTAGCTTTCAGAATTATTTGGCGTAGTGTCTTTGCATGCAAGAGTTGAGGTGAGTGTCCGAAGCAGCTCGTGAGCTTGCAATGTCGCGTTTCGGCTGATTCAGCCGCATCTGGAAAAGAACCGGCCCCTGCAACTCGTAGCGTCCGATAGCAAGCTCCCCTTTCGAACCGCTCAGAGGTGGGTGAGCCAATATCGCAAATTTGGCCTTATGGCATTGGTGCGCAAGTCACGCGATGACCGTGGCGGCCGCAGGGTCGTGTCGCCGAAGATCAAGGCTGCAATAGAAGCACTCGCTTTGGAGAGTCCTCCTTTACCGATCAGATCAATCTGGCGACAGGTTCGGCAGCTTGCAGAGGTAACCGGCGAGCCACTGCCACGCTACGGAACGGTTTATGACCTCGTTCGTGACGTTCCAGTCGGACTGCTGACTCTCGCGCAGCGTGGCGGAAAGGCCTACAGCGAAGAGTTTGACTTAGTCCATAGACGGGAGGCTCCTCGATCAAACGCCATTTGGCAAGCAGATCATGCGCAATTGAACATCCGGCTGGTCAGAGAGGACGGCCAGGTTGCTCGACCTTGGCTGACCATCGTCATCGACGACTACAGTCGTGCTATCGCCGGATATTATCTGGGCTTCGATCCGCCCTCATCAACGAGAACGGCACTCGCTCTTCGGCAGGCTATATGGCGGAAGGGGCATTCGCATTGGCATGTTTGTGGCATTCCAGAAGTTCTTTATACCGACAATGGGTCGGATTTCACCTCGAAGCACATTGAACAAGTGGCCGTCGATCTCAAGATTCGGCTTGTCTTTTCGACTCCAGGCAAGCCCCAGGGCCGTGGCCGTATTGAGCGCTTCTTTCGGACGGTCAACGAGATGTTCCTTTGTGAACTTGATGGCTACAGCAAAAGAAAACGACATAAACCAAGCCTCTCGCTCGAGCGTTTCGAAGCACTCTTTCGAACATTCCTTTTGGAGACGTACCATCGCCGACCCAGCGTCCCGCCAAGGGCGGCTCCCTCAGAACGATGGGAGGAAGGCGGGTTTCTGCCGCCCATGCCCGAACCGCTCGAGCGGCTTGACCTCCTGCTGATGCAGGAAGTACGCGCTCGCAAGGTGCGTCGCGATGGCATTCATTTCCAAGGTCTTCGATATCTTTCGCTCATTCTGGCCGCGTACGTGGGCGAAGATGTGACCATTCGGTATGATCCCCGGGACATGGGCGAGATCCGCGTCTTCTACAAAGATCGTTTCCTTTGCCCCGCGGTCTCCGCTGAGTTGGCAGGAGAAACCATTCCACTCCGAGACATCATTCGAGCGCGTGACCAACGTCGCCGCGAACTCAGCTCGATTCTCCACGATCGGGAACGGGTCGTTGATTCACTTCTGCTACTGAAAAAGGGCACCGCTCCTAAGGAGATCCATGCAAAAGTCGCCGTCGCACTCGTATCCGGAGTCCGCATCAAAAGGTACCGCAACGAGTAGCTGCGCGTTTGTCGAAACGATCGAACACAGAAGATTTGTTGAGTTCTGCGATGCATGCCGCCATTTCCGCTACATCGGGCTATGCTATGGACCACCCGGCATTGGCAAAACACTTTCCGCTATGCGCTACAGCCGCGCGGATCAGGTCGTTCCGCGTGACCGCTGGACAAGCGAAGTAAACGACGATCGCCTTGTCGACACGTTACTTTACACGACTTCAGTGGTTAACACTCCCTCCAGGGTCGAGAACGACATCAAGATGGCGCGAGAGAAAATGATGAGTATCGTACTGGACCCTATTCGGCGGGAAGCGACGATGGTTCTGGAGGAGATCAGACTTAAAGACGAGAAGAGCCGAAGGGAAATCATGGACAAACCAGGCTGCTCTCCATGCGACCGCCCGCCGGTCGATCCAACCTATTTTGAGACATACAAGCAATATCAGGCCAAACAGCGAGCAGTTTCAGACCCGACTACTCTGATCGTTGTGGACGAGGCCGATCGCCTCCAGATGAACAGCCTCGAACAGATGAGATCGATTTTCGACGAGGACACCGCCGGTATGGTGCTAATCGGCATGCCGGGCATCGAGAAGCGCATTGCCCGCTTTCCGCAATTCTATTCGCGTATCGGGTTCGTCCATGAGTTCGTCCCTTGGATGCCGATCAAGTGCAGGAACTACTCGAGCAGCGCTGGACGCCGGCGGGCGTCACGCTTCCCGATGAACAACTCATTCCGGAGGTCATAGCCAGCCTCATACGGATGACCGGAGGAAACTTCAGGCTCTTGACGCGACTCCTAACCCAGATCCAACGAGTTCTCAGTGTCAACGACCTTCACTTGGTCTCCAATGCGGTGGTCGAAGCAGCACGGGACAGTCTCGTAATCGGCACAAGCTGACGCCGTGTACGCCAAATAATTCTGAAACATTACGCCAAATAACTCTGAAACCCAGCGCCACTTAAAGTTGAAAGCTACAGCTCTGAGCTTAAAGCACCTCTCCCGAGTGGTAAGCTGGCGGAATGTGCGTAGCGTGAGATAGTGCTGATACCTGAGACAGGCAACAAGACACTCAAGCTTACATTTCAAGAAATTTAGGAAATTCAGCCGATGTGTGGCCGCTACTATCGCAAATCAGATAAGCAAAAGATCGCAGACGCCTTCCATGTTGCACAGACCGATGACTTCGCGCTTCCGCCATGGGATTACAACGTTGCGCCCTCAACCAACCAGCCGATCATTCGCAACAACCGAGAAACAGGTGAGCGCGAACTGGTCCTGCTCCGGTGGGGCCTGATTCCTTTTTTCACCAAGAGCCTTGCAAACTTCAAGACGTTCTCGACGATCAATGCACGCGCAGAGGGCATAGAAATCTCACGAACCTTTCGTGAGCCCTTCAAGAAACGGCGCTGCCTTGTCCCCGCCTCTGGCTTCTACGAGTGGAAGAGAATCGATCCGAAGAACAAGCAGCCCTTCGCTTTCGATCTAACCAACGGAAACATGATGGCGTTTGCAGGGCTCTGGGATGCATGGAAAGATCCATCGGATGGGAAGTGGCTGCAATCGTTTTCCATCGTTACCACCGACGCCAACGAGATCATGGCACCTGTTCACAATCGAATGCCCGTCATCCTTCATTCAGGAGACTTTGATCGATGGCTGTCTCGAGAAGAAACCCATCAGCTACCAATCGATCTACTGCGGCCATTCCCGACTGACCCTGATATTACTGACGCTGCTGGCCACAACCGTTCCGACCCTGAGAATTACGAGGATCGATCCTGCGCAGACACTGCGAGATGAATAGCACCACTCTGGGGTCGTGGAAGACGGACGACCTCTGTTTCATAGCCCAAGGGTCGGTAACTACGGGTGAAGAGCGGTGGCCCGGTCTTCATCGCGGAAGCCTACTATTCTTGACGTTGGTGTCCTGACCCCAACAAACCTGTAACTAAAGCAGATTGCCCCCGGTATCCAGCAATGTTGGATCTACCGGATAGACTACTTTGCGGCTGGCAACACGAATGTTGGGTTTACCCCTAAAAGAAGGAAATATCCATGAAACCTGCACTACGAACCTCGCCTCAACACACAGCCTGGCTCATACTGAAACAAACTCCATCTGCACAACCTTACCTTGAGGCACTCTATCGCATCTCGCCCCAGATCTCCGCTCTCGCACATATAGCTCGCGAGTTCTTCCGCATCATTCGCACTCGTGATCTGGCAGCGTGGCCGCTATGGCTTGTCTCGGCTAAGGGCACCGCCCTGGCCGGCTTTGCCTCCAGACTATTGAGAGATCAGGATGCCGTGAGGGCGGCTCTGCAACTGCCATGGAGCAACGGCCAGTCGAAGATCACGTACACCGACTCAAACTGATCAAGCGACAAATGTACGGCCGCGCCAGCTTCGATCTGCTCAAACTACGCGTGCTCCACCCAGCCTGATCCTGAGTTCCGCACGGCAAACCCAAAGTCGTACAGCATCTTCACCAAATGTATGGAAGAACCCAAATAGCGATCAAAACAACAGCTGGTTGCTTTCAATTGAGGGGCATGCGGCTCCTTGAGCGGTTGCAGGCTCAATTCTGCTGCTGCACCCAGGTGGCCAGATCTTCGGGCGTCTTGATGCGGTTAGTCATGATGCCGTCCAACAGCGCACGAGTGCGAACCGCAGCAAAGCGATCGTCAATTCGCACAGGCTGCCGTTGATTGGGAAGTTTTACAACGTAAGCTGGGCGGTCTTCGAACTTACCGCCGTCACTTGCCGCCTCATCTTCGCGGGTCCATCTTTCCTGTTCACGCCGCACTAGCAGGGTTCGCCACGAGTGATCACCCATAAGAACAATCGCCGAGGAGTCCCACTCTCCTCGCTGTACAAGGACGCGATGCAGATGGGCCAGATACTCGTCAGCCAGCGCCAGGTTATCGATATAGGACGATTCGCCATAGGGGCTTAGTTGGGCAGTTCTTCGGTCGTAGATGCCTTCCGGGTGAGGCACCGGCAGGTGCAGGAAGACAAAGTCGATGGATGAATCGGCTACAAGTTCGTCCGCTTTGGCGAAGATATCTTTGTAATCGTCGATGTGGTGTTGGGCGGCGACTACCTCATCCGGATTCGCGTGCGAGTGGCCGGGTACAAGAGATAATGCCTGATTCAAAAGACGGCTCGCCGGAACGAACAGATTTGTGATGAACGACTGCTCGGCGTAAAGCCCTTGCCCTATATGAAAGAAATGAGAGGACCAAAAGCATCGATCGACAACGGGCGCCAGAATTCGGCAATAAGGATTGAACCACCCGGCAATCCCGGTGCTATATCCCTTGTCCAGCGCGTCCTGAAAGACTGTTTGATGAGGATCAAGGCCCTGCCACTGGCCCGTGGCGACGTTATGCAGCACGGGTTGTCCCGCGGCGGACGCACTGATCCGATTGAATTGAATCCCGGTCATCAAAGAAGGAACGACAATCTCGGTAGAGTCGGCAACGGGCACCGTCTGGGTGAAGAGAGTTGATTCAGCGGCCAGTTCATCGAAAGCGGGCAGCTTCAATCCCTGATAGCGGCGCTCGTACACCTGTTGATAGGAGAGCTCGTCCAGAATAAGCCAGATCACTCGCGTCTTCGGGGGGTCTGCGGACGAGGCATGGTGCTGATGCAATGCGCGAGGCTTGTTGAGGTTTCGCGCCTGCCATGTGAACCAAAGCAGTTGGACCACGACGAGGATGCCGCTGATCGTTCCGAAGGCGAGTGCCGTTGTCATCAGGCGACGAACGCGTTCAAACAGCGGTAGATATGCCGGCTTCCATAGAATCCAGAGCAGAAGCAACGCCGCAACGGTCAGGACAAAGACCGCCATCGTCAGCATGTGCGGCGTATGGGGGTGCATGAGAGCGGAATAGCTCTTCAGGAACGCGAAGGGCAGACCCAACGTAATCGTCGACCAGAGGATGATGCGGAAACGCCCCGGTCTCTCTGCAATCGTCAGCAGCACTGTCAGAAGCAGCCACACTGCAACAAGGTTCAGGAGGATCGGAAAAATGATCAACCAGGCATTGCCGCTCAGACGGTAGTACGCCACATGGGTCGGCGAAACGAGGGGAGCGATAACAGTCAGCAGGCAGAAAACCGCTAATCCCAGCGCAAGCATCGCCGGACGAGTAAGAATCTTCATCTCTTTCCTCTTGAATTACTGCCTCTTGAAGTGAATCAAAATGCGACCATTCGATAGCGTCAACTCGCGAACGACAGTAAAGTGCTCTGCAAAAGCCTCTCGGAAAAGTGCTTCCGTAATGTGGGAATAAATGTCTTCGCGTCCTCGCAGCAGCTCGCGGAACTTTATATCAGACGGCGGAACCCACTCGACGATCAGGTTCTCTGTCGTCAGATTCCCGCACAACGTTGCGATGCGGTCCATCGGAATCTGGGCTTGCAGCAGAAGATGATGAATCACCGCAAGCATCATCACCGTATCGAAGTGTCCCGAGCAGCGGCTGAGGAACGAAGCAGTCTCGCTGTTCTCCCAACCGACCGACGGAGTTGGATAAGCCAGATCGATACACAGCGGCAGGATATTCTTTCCGCTTCCTTTCAGCTTCGCGCACAACCGGTCCACGGTCTGCAGGTCCGTATCGATCGACACCACCTCAGCGCCTGCATCGGCGGCGAGTATGGAGTAAACGCCGGTGTTACACCCTACGTCGAGAACACGCTTCGGTTCAGAGGCTGCCAGTGCCTCGGTCACAAAAGCTCTCTTACCAGCGTGGTCCTCCTCGCTATAGTGGACCGCGGTTTCGGCATAGTCGGTCCATGTGGACCAGCGATACGCGGGAGTGACCTGGCGCATCCGCGAGAGCAGGACGCTCAGTGTCTTCAGGATGATCTCTTTTGCCAGCTCGGGATCCTTAACCGTGCGCGCGGCAATATTGCTACCCTTCGCTTTGCCCGCTAGCAGCGACGGCAACGTTACCGCCGACAGCGCAGGCTGACGCAGGCGCGCTGGCCACGACAAAGCGGCGCAGATCTCCTCCGGCTCGTAGCCGTCCCGCCGGGTAAGAGCGACCTGCAGCGGCCATCCCAATCGAGAGTGCGCAAGCATTGGCAAAAGAAAGGTCCGAACAAACTGCCCATAGGCTATCCAGATCGGCTGGTCGGGCCTGGCGCGCTGAATGGAAGGCACATCGACGAAAACCGGCTCCATCCCCTGGAAGAGAACATTCAGCGGTGTAGCGTCCTTCAGCAACCAGCCCTCTTGGATCAGTTCCTTGCACAGATTCAACGTGAGTTCTGCGGCGGCGAGCCACAGCGCTGGCGGCCACTCCCACGGGTACGATTGGAAGGAGACGCGCGGATGCCGCAGCACAAGGGTCTCGGTATCCGGCTCCTTTGCAACGACCTCGCTTGCGACCAGACGACCGTCCGCGACCATCGCCGAAGCCATGGGCAGCGCGAGAAAGGCCAGAATCTCGGTGTCGAACGGAGCGCGAATCCTGCGATACGCTCCATCCACCTTGATCTGCACGCTGCCTGCTGGGTCTCGAAACGTCGGGGAGGACGAGAGAAGATGCGACTCAGCCATAGGCGCTCTATTTATCGGTCACCTCGGTCGAAGTTGGAGAGGATTTGGTAAAGAAGCCCTTCATCCGCTTGCGAAGGTAGAAAAGGGCACCCGTAACGATTGCGCCGACACTCTGAAAGATCAAAAGGCTCGTGCCAGGATCGACATAGGCATAGGCCCGCTGCTCAAAACAAAAGCTGAGCGCAAGAAATAGGGCTGAGGTAACCGTGACGTACTTCAGTCTGAGGGCCATGAACAACTCCTCCTATGAAAACACGCAAGGAATGAATCCGATCGGTCGTCATCATTACAACATTAATTTTGCATTAAATAATAGCTTCCATCCGCTAAGAGTTCGCCTGCCCATAAAAGGTTGTATAGCACCCCCGGTAAGGATTCGTGTCGGATTGTCACAGAGCCCGGCCCGATAGCCTATCAACGTAACGGCAATCCTGATTTTTACGATGTTTGCCGATCGTCTGCACCTAAATGCGAGGATACGACGGTGCCCTAGCCGCCGCCTCTAGACTAAAGGAGAGTACGTCATGAGGTCATAGTGCCTCTAAACATATAAATCCCGTCAGCAAATAGACCGCAAACTTCAGATGCCTACTTCTCCTGCAACTTGCTATCGGCCAACTTCTCTGCTGCCTCTAGCGCATCTCCTGCCTTTACCTTTACATCTGGGATGACACCGGTTCTCTCCCAATCCGTCTTTGAGACGGGATTGATTGGCTCCCTGATGGAACACCGATTCTGAAGTGGTCGTTGATTCGATGGTCGATCACAAAATGTGCACCACCACCCGTTGCTTCTCCCACAAGCGTCGCGCGTTTCAAGTTCTTCAGATCGTAGCTGAACTCCTCTCCGCCTGAAAATGTTGAGGCTGAAGTTAACACGTAAGCAGGCTTGTCCACCAGCCTGTTTCCCGGGACGGGCGGTAGCGTCCAAGACTGCCGCGTCGCATTTTCCGCGCGGTTGTACATGTCATTCAGGTGTGTCGGATGGTCGAAGAGGTACGTGCAAATAAGAGCGACCATGTCTGGACTACCACCATGGTTGTCACGCAAATCGAAGATAATTGCGTCCACGTCTCGTAAACGATTCATCGCGGCTACCACCGTCGACCGGCATACAGAAGGATCATTAAACCCGTTGAGCTTGAGATAGCCGATATTGCGCGGCAGGATCTCAACCTTCTCCAATCCGCAATTGTTTCGCTCCATGTGCTCTCGAAAAGCCACCTCATCTTGAGGTGTTGGTGCAAGCGGGTGCTCCGGCGTCGTAAACGGGTTATAGATCAACATTAGGTGTCTGTCATGGCTCACATCCCTCATCTGCCTGGTCAGTAGGTCGGCGAATGTCCCGCCATCCGTCCGCGTTTGGTCATCGCCGCTCTTTTCGTGTGCCAGCAACGCCTGCACCATCTTGTGCGCAACATCCGGCAGGCAGAGTTGGGAGTGCCTGGAAGAAGCAATACGTTGGCATGGAGACCGATCAGGCTCGGCAGATGAAACAGCTCCAGGAAGAGAACAGCCGGTTGAAACAACTGGTTACAGATCTGAGCCTGGACAAGACGATGCTGCAGGATGTGCTCAGAAAAAAGTTCTGAAGCCTTTGGGGCGCCGTCCGATGGTCGATCATTTACGCGACCAGTATCGGGCGGGCGAGCGAGCGGCATTCCTGCCGGGTTCTTTTGATGGTACGAGGCACGTATCGCTATCAGAGTCATCAGGAACCATGGACGGAGTTGCGGATACGAGTACGCAAGATCGCACAGAGCAGAATGCGTTACGGGTACCGCAAGATCCGCGTTCTGCTGAACCACGAGGGCTGAGATGT